>Ga0222713_10000949_pt1 | contig 33292 bp, 13 predicted proteins | sample C33_649DmetaG_FD_165061 | JGI IMG/M metagenome (GOLD analysis project Ga0222713, IMG submission 165061) | Estuarine water microbial communities from San Francisco Bay, California, United States - C33_649D | ecosystem: Environmental > Aquatic > Marine > Unclassified | place: USA: California... | reverse complement strand
TTAGATTGCGATTTGCCACACGCTGTTTGAATTCATCAGCAGTTGGTCTTGCGCCGCGATCAAGTACCATCTTTACACCTTCACGGAATCCTGCACGCCATGCTTGAAAGGCTGTGTAATTGGGATATGTGGTGCTATAGCAATCATGCATAGCCCAGTAAAGGCTATCTGCGCTATCCATACAAAAGTCAACTTGTGTATGTGCGCTGCCATCGCTAGTTTCATGCGTTTTCATGTTTAGCACATAGTCTTTAGTCCAACTACTCATGCCACCATTTCCATAGCGTAGTCCATTGATGTTGTTGATTGCTCGCCAACGGAACTGCGCAAGTTTATAGTTAGGATCTAATCCTGTAAAATCAAATGTGAGATTGAAGAACTTTTCTTCTGGCATGTTATCGCCATCAATCAATATGAAACGGTCAGTATCGCTAGCCTCTGCTGCTGCTTTGTGTGCAGCATCACTACCTTTTACGCCATCAACACGTTTGGCATAAGGTACCATGTTCTTGATCTTGAGCCAAAATTCTTCCTTTTGCGGCTCGTCATAACTTAGGTAAATACAGTCTAAATCTGCAACGTCAACGATATCATCAGTCAAGCTCATATGTTGTCAACTTCCATAATTGTGAATTGTTTGTACCATGAGGTACGATTATACTTATATCTTCAAGACTACAAGCAACACCTTCTGTTGTGTCCGGCTTTAGTTTGTAAATTACCATAGCAGGATTTATGCGTTTTAATTTCCCGTCAACTACTCTAACATCAGGTCTTGCTTCAATAAATGTCTGTCTATCAATAACAATATAATTGCCTTCCATTTTATCGCAAGTATATGTTATGACACTACCATTCTCATCATAATATAATCTGAACTCTGGTGCTACAATTTTGGGTGCTTCAAAGACTACGAAATCTTCGCCATTGATATTTTGAAGATTATCTAATGCTTTGAATTTTTCAGAGATTAGAAGGAATGGATCCTTGCTTTCTGGGTTGCTCATATATTGCTCGTAATTTTTTGCTAAACGCTTTTACATGGTAGTGAAATGGATGATATTGCGGTATAGTATTGATACGTATTTGCTCTTTACTTATCTCGTAAATTAAACTGTCAGTCCAGTCTTCCGTATGTGTATTATTAACAAACTGCTTCATATGTACCATGCTCATATTATTAAATGCAGGTAACGTTGTATGTTCTATGCCTATAATATGTGCTGCTAAACTATATGCCCAGTCAGTTGATACTTCTTCATCAATTTTACTTTGTAGTAATCCACGATAATCTGGCCAACATTCAAACACATCACGTACTATATTAAAAAAACGTTGTGCCGTTTCAGACTTTTTGAAATATGTAATTGAGTTGTATGTATTGGGTAGTTTATTATTTTCTAAGAAACGTCTATAGACCATACAATCGCTAAGTTGTCCTTTAAAGTCACGTATGTGTGTGCTAACCACGATATCTTTTAACTTCAGTACATCCCACCAATAATCTATGTTTTGCGGGATAATCATATCTGCTTCTAGTTTAATGGTCTCATCATAAGGACTTGCTTCATATACTTGCCAGTCGTTGATTAGTTTCCATTTACTGTCTTTAGCGAGGTCGCCATATGGTAATGCTACAACTTTATCAAAATATTTGCTATCATCAACATCATCAGAAATCAATGTGATATCGGCATTTGGCATAACATTCCGTATGCTCATTGCTAATACTTCGGCACAATAGACATAATCAACATCACTTGTGTTTTGTGCTAATACAACATAGCCGCGACTCATTGTATTAACTCCACAAAGATATCTTTATTGATTACGTGAAAATCCATATCTTTTATTGTAATATATTCTTTCTTTAACTTGCCGCGATTCCATTTGTCAAATAATATCGTATAACTTGTATTGAATTCATATGGGCTATTTTTATACACGTAAGTCTTAACACCTACGTGCATAAGATTCCAAGGTATAATATCAGATTGCGGATAACTATGTCCATTTACGATTCTATGTGCTAATGTTAGACCATGATCGTTTCTATAGATTTCAGGCGGAAAACCATGTATGTTAGCATAATGACTATAATTCTTTTGCACCATTTCTAAGCATTCAAATATTTGCTGAACACGTTTTGTTTTCTTGAAACCAATGACGGTAGCCCACAATGTATTGAAACTTAATGGACCTAATGTTTCTTCGGGTGTTTTACCGTGCATAAAATACGCAGTACTATCGTGGCATGTGAAATCATCCATAACATCAAATACTTTTGTAAGTTTACTACTATTGATTACATAGTCGGCATCTAGTACAAGTGTTTCATCATATGGACTTAATTCGTAAGCCATGTAGCGACCTTTATTGATCCATATTACATTTCTAAAGTTATTTGTTTGATCAGCTTCAGTAACAATTACTTTATCAAATTTATAACCTGTGCTTGCTAGTAATGATTTTTCATTTGTGACTAATGTTACAGGCATATCAAGAAAATGATTGATGCGTTTAGCAGTGAATTCTGCCATTGCATAATAATCATATTTAGGGCTATTGAATGCGAATAATATCGCGCCGCGACTCATCTCTTGGCCTCAAGTTCTTTCCATTCTTTGAGATATTCATCCATTATTGTTTGGTAAGTTACATGCAGTTTTTGAAGTAATTCTTCACGATTAACTTCTACTGGATTATTGTAGGTATCTATGAGAACAACTCTTTCAGTAGTAAAACTATTTAAGAAAGCAATTGTTTCTTTATCAGCACGCCAAAGACCACCTTGTTCAGCAAGTAAGGTTTTGTCTCTGTATTTTTCTTTTAAATATTCTTTTGCTGCGTTATGTTGGAAACGTGCTTTGGCTTCGGTGAGCAGTGATTTGACATCCATCTAATAAACCTCTTGCGAGTATTTAGATGGAAGATTTTAGGATACTAAAAAAATCAAGTTTGTGTGACTGATCCGGCTATTGTAATTGTGCCCCAACTATTTGCAAGATAAGTTGTTGATGGGGGTACCGCAGTTACAGTTACAGTTGAACCTGTTCCTACAGTTAGACCGTTTGGAACTTCGTCCCAAACAGTGTATAGTGTGATCACGTTGCCATTATCACCGTTTGATCCTGTTGCAGCACTTGTTTTAACAAGCAATGAAATGAATGTATTGACATAACCTGCTGGGGTACCAGTTGCTGTTTGTGTGAATACTGTTGCGTTTGATGTTGTTAATGCAAAATAACCATTATTTGTCAAGTATGGGCTAGGTGTATTACCGCCGCCGCCTACTTTTTGGAATCCTGTATATGATGTGCCTACTACAGTTCTTGAACCTGAACTCTGACCGCTTAGTACCATTGTACCTACGTTAGTTGCAAGGCTATTGAACAAAGCATTAATGCCTGCTGTATTATTGGCGTGTGCGCAAGTGACTTTTAATTGTCCGCCTGCATTAAAGAAATAACGTGCTGCATCACCGTTAGCAAAAGTCACAGTATGTGTGAATGTTGCCACTTGTGTCCATGTAGATGCAGTTGCGATTGAATTAGCAGTTGTTGAGCCTTGTGCTGCTGCATTTAAACGGCTGCTATAAATTGTTTGTAAGTTTGTAGGAATTGCTGAAAGATAAGTAACTACACCACCTGCTACCGGAGCAGTTACGCTAGTGATGCTTGAGCCCTGATGGCTTGCAGCATTTGATGTACTATTAACTAATGACGCCCAATTAGTCGCGGCAACTGTTTGGCCAGTAGCAACATTGCCTACAGCGGTTTGACCATATCCTGCACCGCTACCACCAGTAGCCCATGTAGCATTCAATGTGTTTGCTGTTGTAGTGGGATTGCCACCTACTAATGTGTTGAAGTCAGATGCTTCTACTAGACCAAATTGTGCGTAACTCATGTTTTTATAATCCTACAATATTGTATAGTATTTATCTAATTGTGACGATTGCTTCCACTGTTCCTACATCAGAGGTCAATTTATCTTCTAATGCGCGGCCTATAGTGTTAAATGCATTGGCTTCGCCGTCTTTTGCTGCTCTAGCCAATCCTTTACCGGCACTGACTAAACGCTGTCCCTTAGTTACTGGACCTAAAATATTTACTCTAACACGTCCGGATACTGCTACTGGAGGGTGTGTTTTGTCGTTTCCTGCGCCTGCATTCATTAAGTATCCTGCTGTATGTGAAATGACACCGAATATATCTTCGCTTAATTCATACTTTACTGCTGTAATTTCTTTTTGACCACCCAACTCAACTACTGTACCTGAAGTATAATGTTGGTCTGCTTCAAAACGCTCTGCTAAGTCAGCATATGTTGATTGAAGTCTTGATCCACTTGTCAGTGTCCAATTACCAGTTAATTCAGCAGAAGTTGCTGCGCTTCCTGCACTTATTAAAGTAGTATTAAGTGTGCCAATATTTGCTGTTGTAATATTAGCATTTTGAATAGTTGCTGTACCGGCTATACTTATAGTTTGGCATGATACATTTGGTGCTGATAAATTATTTGTAATAATAGCATTATTAGAACTGATGGTACCAATAACAGTAACGCCTCCAAATGTAGTATTACCTGTAGCACTTGTAGTTGCTAACGACAGCCAATTTGCAGCGACTGCCTCACCGTCTTCGGGACATACGTATAAGGTAGAATTATTTGTATTGTACCAAAGTTGTCCACGCAATGGATTTGATGGAGGTTCAGTACTAGCGAAATTTTCAACCATATGAACAAAGTTAGTGTCTAAGACTTGTCCATATCCGGCGTAGTTACGACCAGGCAAACCTAATGAGGTGCTATCTGTGTTAATTTGACCGTCAGCGATAGTAGTTAATACTTGTCCATCGCTTTTTACAATCGTATATGCCATATCTAATAAACTCCGCTTTTGTATTTATCTCTATATAGTAAGTAGGTTAGTTAGACTCTGAATTCTAACTGTGTAATCTATTTGTATCTGACGATTAAGTGACTTTTGAACTGGGTGAAATATGACATGGGTTAATAGTCTTGTGATGACGTTACCTTCATTGTCGGCTCCATAGTTCGCTAATAGTCCCAATTCGTCAAATATGTAATCTGAATCTGTTTGTGTGCTGTTGTCAAATGCGCCCTGTCCTGCGGGTTCGCCGTAATCTAGTAAGCACTGTACTAGAATATCGCTATACAATTTACCTGAAGTATGGTTAACTGTCATCTTGTTTCTGGTAGGGTCCAGATTGAATACGCTAGTATCGTCAACGATTTTAGCGTATGTTTCATTATATAATGCAGCATTTTGGCCAGTAGTATTAGGTGGCAAATATGTGATGATACCTGTTTCGTCAACTGACGCTCCGCCGTTTCCAAAGGCCATTTGGTAGATTTCGCCATAACCGCGATTACTTAATGTGTCGGCTAATGCCTGACTCATATTTTCGTAGTTAATAGCGTTTTTCTTGTCTACAAACACTTCCAAACTATTAGGGTCGTAGATTTTTAAAAATCCTTCTATTTTATAGGATACTGTAATCATTAATCGTCGGCCCTCTTTTGAACAAACACTTCCTTAGTATTAGGATCGTAAATCTTAACATGTGAACTAAAGTAAACACCGCTTTTTTCATCGGGTTTTTTCTCTTTTACTTGTTCTTTTATGTCGCTAATTTCCGACTTATCACTTATAGATTTATTTATCATAACCTATTCATCCATTCTTAAGAATTCTGCTGCTGACCCTATTGCAATTTGCAATGGATCTCCTTCAGTAGTATTATAAACCCCGGGAATTTTATTCCAAGTATCGTTATAATTTATATTAGTCATGGTGTTTTTATCTAAAAAGCTATAAATCTCTGTATATTTTGGAATTGAAGTTTGTACGCCCGATCCATTGGCTCCGCGTTGTACTTCCATGCTATTTGTAAATTGATCCACACTTAGTACACGCATATATTCGCCCTGCATATAAATCAGTTTACCTTCATATACAGTAAGTGTTAATATATCCCCGGTCTCTATCCAATTACCTTCAGTAATCTTTATATATGCTCCGGTTGAAGTGACTTCTAATTGTAAGAAATCTTCCTCTATATAACCCTCACGTCCTGTAGCATTATTATAAACGCTGACATCTATAATATCATTTCTGTCGGCATCTAACGGTATATAATAATATCCTAATGTTGATACAGGCGCAGTATTTGTTTGTGTTAGTTTATAAGTCAAATTATTAATATCATTAACGTAAACAATATTCTGATACTCAGTTAATGTTTCTGTTAACCAAGTTCTTGAATCACCGTTCGCTCTATATACCACACCTTGATTATTCTTATCAACAGTGTTTACATATACCATTTCATTAGGTGTTGCACTAGGCATCATGCTGGTAATAATAATTTCATCACCTGCGTTCACTGGAGCAAGAATGCTAACTTGATTACCAGGATTTAATTTCAATGCTGAACTTGAAACACGCTTACCATTTACCGTTACCCACAATCTGTCAACATTAGTTTGTTCCCATTGTGTTAATATCAATTCAAAACTACCTGCAGGTACAGTAAATGTAATATCATCGCCGTTAATTTCTTCGCTAATAGTAATTCTACTATTGTCAATATCAATACCACTTATATAGTATTTTTCTCCTGCAATAATCTCTGGTATACTTGTTGTTTTACCTAATGGTAAACCACTTTCTGTAAAGTATACAGGAGTATTCAATACTAATGGTAACACATTATTAACAAGTAGTGTAGTAGTAGTACAATCTGTAACGCTAGTTGTTTCTAATGTCCAAGTATCAGAAATCCATACATAGCCGCCACTTACGTAACTATCACATGTCGTGATTGGATAGTTTACTGCATCAACGAATGAATTATATTGTTCATCCGGATAATCAGAGAAGTATTGATATAAATCAAATTGTGTATCACTGATGACATGTACATAGAATTTATTATTATTTAATTGTACTGATCCTTGCAAGCCATCTATGCGAACTAAATCATTGTTTACAAATGAATGTGCATATTCTGTTTCAACACGTATTGCTGGCTGTCCACCAACTACTACATGCATCAAGCCACTGTTATTAACAGTAGGATAAGTTATACTATTTTTAGTTACTTGGAATTGTCCTGTAGTTGGATTTACATAACTCAATGTGTATACTGTTCCATCAGTTGATACTCCGCCAAAACCACTGTATGTGCCTGATTGATCAATCTGAAACATAACTGTTTGTCCTACAACCATACCGGTTGTTGACGCGGCTATGAAATATCCTCCGGCTGCACCGGCTGTTTGCGTGTCTAATAATGGTTGTGTTATTGTATTAAACACATAATTAATAGGCACTACATTTATAGGACTTGATTCATACTGTGTGTTTAAATATTGTCTTTGTGTGTCATTAAATGTTGTAACTGCTATAACATCAGTCGGAGTTGGTTCTAATGTGTCAAATACTAAGACCTGCTGATTATAATTAATTGTATACTGATCTGGCATTATTCTTAAGCCATTAACTTCAACAATAGCATTAGTGTCATTATCTTCACCTAAATAGTTTGTTAGATAATAATAACCCGTAGTGCCATTACCATACATAGTTTGTGTTTCTGGAACTGTGTAGCCGTATTGTGTTGGCAGTGTTTCACCAAAGAAACTAAATGCAAGATAATCAACTGAAGTATCATAAGTATTTGCAAATATTACTTTGGCAGAAATTTGATTATTAGCAAGCATTACTGCATAATCTTCTGTTATGAAAATACTTTGTCCTAGTCCATTTGATAATGTTACTGCTGGACCTCCGATAGTAGTTGAGATAGTAAATTGAACTCCGTCAGTTAATATCTCCTTTATGTAATATTCTTGATGTGCTGTCAATCCACCAAAAATCTTATTATCAAACACTATTTTTTGTCCTACAATAAATCCTGATGTAGAATATGTAGTTAATGCATTGTTGCTAGATTTACTTCTGATTACTAGGTTAGTTGATCCTGCTACAAGTTTAGTGCCATTATAAAATACAGCAGGAGGTGTCCAATATTGACCGGGGCCATTTTGAGCAATCACTGTCATGTTTGATCCTGAATCAGTATCCAAGTCAAATATTGGTCCTGCTATTCCACTTACTATAGTGTCAGAAATAGTAATTGTTTTCTGTATAGCGTCTATCGTCTTTACATAATATGGAGTATTTTCACTTATACCACCAAATACATCTCCTGTAAAATATACATCATCATTTAAATTAAAGATAGAGATATCGTCAACTGATATAGTATCAGTCAATCCATTGGTTGCTGTAGCCAGTGTTGAAGTAGGATCGGTATTAGGTCTAATAATACCACCACCGTTCAATCTCTCAGCAGTATAGTTGCAATTTAATAAAATTTCTTGGAAGCCAGTAATGCTATTATCACGTAATGGATCAATTTGAGTATTTGATTTAACTAATTGGTCCCCGTTGCCTATTTCATATATGTCAATTCTTAATTGTTGACTAATTGTAATGTTTGTATCTAGTACTACTTTCTTCGTTACATAATCTACAGTATAATCAATATTTGGATAAAGTGTTGTACATAATCCCTCTTCTATTACAGATACAAATATGTTACTTGGTACTTGTGCAACATTATCAAAATCATAGATATTTTCACTATTATAATCTAATTCAATAGATTTAACATTATATCCCACATGTGCGTATTCTGTGGCAGGCCAGTTTGTTCCTGGACGTGTATTAACGATCATAGTTAATTGATCTTGAATTACCCCCGGAACTAATTCTTCTGGTCCATAACCAGACATGAATGGATCGCCTTTAATTGTATACGCAGGATTAGGTATACTAAACACTTGTGTTTTATCCCAAACTATAGGAGTTGCTGTTATATCATCAGTTTGGAATAATGTATTGTTATTTCCTGCTATAGTCCATTCATTTTTTATATTATTAAAATATAAAACATTTAAATTTTCTGTTGTTCCGGTTGATTTATCAACCCAAGTAATTGCGTCACTACTAGTGAATAATTTTCCATTATCGCCTATTGAAACGAATATATTTTGTGCGAATGCAGAATCATTTATTCTATCTCCGGAACCTATAGAAGATATATAGGTGGCGTTTACGCCTCCTGTATAGCGATATACTACTCCTAAATCTCCTGCTATTATAGCAAATAGATTATTATATGCTATAGTTCTCATTGTAGCGGTTATATGAGAGGGAGGCACACCAGGAGGATATCTATAGTTGCTAATTATTGTCCATTCTACTCCGTCTGTGCTTCTTAATATTATTTTTGAACCGTTATATGTACCTACTGCTAAGAAGAATGTAGCGAGCGGTAAAGAAATATATGCGACATCATATAATATACCGCTATTGTCTGTATCAAATTTAAATACTTCAACCCAATCAACACCATTAGCGCTTACACAAATATTTTTTCCTACTGCAATATATTTTCCATTTGCGTAAGTAATTTTATTAAATGATAGTTTTGATTGAATTAATAATTTCCTTTCAAACTCCAATTCATCTTCATTGACTCCGAATGGTACAAAGAAGCCGTTAGTTGACCAGCCTACTGCATCCGTACTAGTTAATATCGGAGTGGCACTATTAGTAGATGTCATTACATATAGATCATTTGTTTTAATAATATCTGTAATTGATAATGATTTATTGCTTAATCTTCCTAATAGCCAATCATCAGTGACTTCTAAATCTTTTGCTAATGCAGTATAATTTGGTAAATTTGCAGGTGCTATATAGTTAATACCATCAAATGTAATTCCTGTAATATTAACGTTTTCCGGATAAAATACTTGATCCTGCAATAATGTATCAATTTCAAATTGTTCCGCAGGGTCAAACGCATTACCCTTATATGTAGTGTTAGGATAAGTTACTCCTGTAAACAACTGTGATAGTTCTTTACCCGGCATATTAATAGTCGGTTGATAGTAGCCCACAACACGATCCATTGCGTTTAAGCGTCTATCTCCGCTATTCAATTCTTCCCACTTACCGAATACAAATTGATCGTCGTTATTTGAAACCACGCAAATATATACGCGATTATTGTATTTGACTATGCTTTGATTAAAGTAGAATGGTTCAGGTAATTGCATAAATGAACCGGCCTTAGTCATAATCATATAGCCAGAATCAGATCCAACTACAAATGCTGTGCCACCTGGTTCCTCACTAATAGTAATAGTTGTACTGTCAATTATGTCTGCAATATAATATGTTTTACCTAATATTATATTACCAAATACTGTTCCAGTGAATACGACTGAATCATTTTCTGTAAAGGAATTTGTATCGTCTAATATAATATTTGTGCCAGAACATGAAGTAGCGTTAGCGCTAGTCCAACCATCATATGGTAATGTCAAACCACTTACTGGTATAGTCATTCTTGGATCACTATATACCTTAAATGAATTTGCATTAATGACCTTTAGATAGTATTTGTTTGTTGTTGCATTTGGTTTTCCATTACAAATGACATTTAATATATTTCCATTACTTTCTATTGGTAATGACCAACTATATGTTCCAGGCACTATACTATCAATCTTGTTAACAGTGATTGTTAAATCATTTTTAGGAGTTGTACCTCCTAGTAAATTACCGGGTATTTTAATAGTATTGTTTATAGTAAAGCCTGCACCCTGATCACTTATTATGACTCTATAACCACCTAATATATAACTTACATCAAAAGTGGCATCTGTTGTTATTTTTTGATTTAGTGTTACTGGGCCATATTCATCACTTGTAATAGTTGTATTAAGTTTTAAATATACAGGTCCAGTTGCAATCATGCTACCAGAATTTGTTGTTAATTCAACTTTTGTTCCTGTTAAACTATCTTTAACTGTAAATCTGTTGTTAATAGTATCTATAGTATCAACATAATAAGTTGCACCGACTACTATACTACCTAAGGGATTTTCTGAGAATACAACAGGCATATCTACATACATAGAATCTACAGTACCATCTACTGTAAATTCATCACTTGTTGCTGATGAACTTGTGATAGCATAAGTTAATGTGCCTATTTCTTCTATGTAATATGTCGTATTGGCAACAAGACCGCCCATGTTAATATCAACTGTAATCGGCATGCCTATGTACATACCCGAACGACCGCCGCTACTATTGGTAATAGTTATAAGATTGGCTGTTGCTGAAGAATATTCTATTGTTCTTTGAATTAAATTACCATATTCCAATGATGTAATATTTGTGTATTGAGTACTTGTAGGATAGAACGTAAACAATTGTCCGTCAACTTGTCCAGGACTTGCTGGCAACTGTATGTTAATTGTCATAGTGCCAGTTTCATCTGTTAATTCAAGATTACCTTCTTGATCTACAAAGAAGCAATATGTTTGACTATCGGCAGTTACCGGACTTAATGCATACTCACTACCGCCTAATGTTTCACTAATTGTAATAACATTGATACCAATACTCTTTACGTAATATATTGTACCTAACTCAATGTTACCCCAATCTGAAACTGACTCGCCCTCTATAGTCATATTACTAAACACGATTCTGTCATTAACATTTAGACCGATCGTATTTTGTACTATGATTTGGTTGGCAGCGTTAATACTTAATGCTTTAATTCTTACAAAATCGTTATTTTCACGTATGGTGAAATTTTGATTATCTAATACACTATTAACAAAATATACAACGTGTTCTTCTATGCCACCAAACACATTACCTGTAAACACTACTGGAATTCCTGTATATAAACCAGATGTTCCGCCTGTTCCAATACTAGTTAATGGGATAGTAACAACGCTATTTGTTGAACTTGTTTGGACTACTGTTCTAATGCCCGGATAATAAGTTCCAATAATTGCTGTATCTGTGATTTGTCCGGTATAGCATTTAATAGTTGTTGCAGTATAATTTCCTAAATTATAAACAGGACCAGATATTGTTTCACTAATAGTGAATTGTGTATCATTTATAATTTCGTTGACATAATAAGTTTGATCAGCAACAATGTTGCTAGTACCCATTTGTCCTGTAAATTTAATTGGCATTCCAACTGTAAAGCCGATTGTAGAACCACTAGCATTTTCTGTAGATACACTTACTTGTAGTGAGAGCGTATTTGTTGAAGCATTAGTATTAGATATGGTACGTTCAAATTCTGACCATTCGGTAACTGATTCGTTGCTTACGCTAGAGATAGGTAATACTAATCCATCATTACTTGCTAATATAGTGTTTATTGCAGGTAAAGTTGACTGCAATTCAATACTTGAACTGCTTACGTTTTCTGTATTGTTATATGAACCTGCAAAGAATGCTCCATAAAATGAGCCAGGAGTCCAGTCTTTGACTTGTGAATCGTAAGTTGTTCTATCAAATCGTAAAGTTAAATTGTTTTCTCTGATTGGATAACTTGAACTTATAGCACTGGCTTTTGCACCTAATTCAAACTTATGATTAGATCCTGTGCCTTGACTATAAATTTCAACTCTGTTTTGATCCTTAACTGCATCGCTATAATTTGCATATAGTGCTAATACAGTTAATGGACTACTTGCTAATACGTTAATATAATAATATTGATTGTTTTCTAATCCACCAATATTTTCTCCAGATACTTTAACATAACGTATCAAATCCCCTGTTTGCAATGCAGGAGCATAAAGTTCAATAGTATTCTCTAATGATGTAACATTATCACTACTAAATGTAAACGATGCGGCTGGATCAATGATAATATTAGGTAATACAGCATATCCTATTCCAGGATTTATTACTTTAATACCTACCACTGAGTCTAGACTCATTATTGCTTCTAGTACTGCTTCTTCTTTAGGCTCAGGATACTTACTAAGATCAATTTGGGCTAATACTCTAGGTGGGTTGCTGTAACCTCTACCGCCATCTAATACTACAACTGCTGGCAAATCAATAAAGACATTTTCATTAGGTATGTGATCATATTCTTCTGTCCCGTTTAAACCTCTAGTTAAACCAAATAGTGTATTAGTACTAGTATCAACAGAACTATAACCTATAATTTCAAATCTTGTTGGATTTTCAACGTCTGCTATTTTAATAACACCGTTGATGGGGAAACCTTGTGCGTTATCAACAATAACAAATGTAGCGCCGATAGGCAAATAACTTACAATTTTAGTTATTAGATAATTTTCTTGACCAACCAAACTTACGCCATAATTATTATACCACTCAGTATATTGAGGTAGTGTCCATACGGAATCATCAGGTAAAAATTCACTTGATTGATTAGGATTATTATAAACCAATTCTGGTGTTATAAATGATTGTGTTGTAAAATCATAAGTTGCTGGTAGATCAAAATCTGTGATGTTGCCTTGATATACATCGGTTCCTTTATACTCAAACAAGAATTCTTTAATCACTACGTGATAAGGTTTAACTTCGTTTACATATCCAGACAAAAATTCTTGATTGTCAGATTTGAAGTTTTGAATTGGTACTAATTCACGTATCTTGTGCGATATGTCTACTAAACTTGTTTTATTTAACCATGGCAAATAGTTTTGATTTTCTACTGTTTCTGCTTGGATATATTCAAACAATAATATCAATGATTTGTTGCGATAAATTAGCAAATCATTTGTATAGATTTGTTCGTTAAGTGCGCGAATTATCCAACGTGTTTCTTGACTTGGATATTGATCAAATGGGGTTGTGCCGTAGAAGTCATCGCCATAACCAGTCTGACCTAAATCATAATTCCATAATTCAGTTTTAAATCTTATGGTACCGTTTTGTAATCCAATTCTAGTCCAAACATTGTTTTGATCTAGTCTGTAATATTCAACAAAGCCTTGACTATTTTGGCTTACACTTACAATTGTACCTTCTGGTACAGTTAATGTTGACAAATCTGCATAAAACTGAACTTGTGTTACTGGTTTTGTATTATTATTATAACCCGGTGCCCACCAATTAATTCTTTCCCAATAGTTTGTTGTGTCATAGTACGCACCTTTTTCATTCAAGAATGAAATTTGTGGGCGTAATTCTGTAATAGGATACAATTGTAAAATTGAATTTGCATACTGTAGATAATTTTGTAATGCTTTGTAACGATCATAGAAGAAACTTTGTCTTGGCCTTGCCAATACACCTGTTTGTACTAGTTTAGGCAAGAACGGATCCGGCAATACGCCGCCTTCTTCATCAACACCAGCCAAGCTATCTAGCATTCTATCATATAATGATTCTGGTGTGAAAATTCCCATAGCAGGATTTACAAAGCCCGGTAAGAAATCGCTTGCAAAATCTTGTCTAATTAATTGATAACTTTGATGGCTCGGATCATCATTATAACCTGTACTATAACCTATGTGCAACACACTATCTGTGGCATTGATATATTGCTGGCTATTATAAAGAGCAAATACGTTTGAATTAATCGGAGCCAAATAAGTAATTCCTGATGCTAATGGATTTCTTATATATGAAGCGATACTAGTATCGGCTAGTGTTTTGTTGCCTAATATTAATCCTGAATTTCTAACCCAGAAGTAATATACAGGCTGTATAGTATTTGAACTATTAATTATAGTCTGTACTGTATATGCATTTACATCTTTAGGGATACCGGGCCCTTGATAATCTGCTGGACTGACGGAACTACCTATCCAAGTATAAATCGCTACGTCACTGCCCGGGAATAATGCTCCCCAATATTTTGCATTATAAGCATTATCATTTTGATGATAATTTACAAATCTTACGTTTGTGGTGTCAAACCAAACTGTACCAACTTGATTTACACCCCATACAAATCCGCTTTGTGTATTAAGTTCATTGTTGTATGTGGCAGGATCAACATTTGATATATTATCAATATTCTGTCTAACTGCACCCAACAATTTACCCTGCAATGGATCAAAATAATCCATGTTGACTAAAGTTTGATTTGATTCTGCACTATAAATTTGTATGTTCTGTATTCTATTGATATCAACAATTGGATTTGTTTGACGATATACAGACCAGTTTGGTATGCCGGTTTCATTAATATAAACTACAACCTGTCCATCAATATCATCAGGACGATAGTTAGGAGTACCTATAATAACTTTATTTTCATTAAAGTCTAATACACGACCATAATATGGTTGTGATCCGTAAATTTGATCACGGCTGTTACAACTTTGAGCATATGTGTATGCACCGATATTATTTAAATTTTCTTCAAAATTACTCAAATAATCGTACATGTATACTGCGCCGGCGTTAGGATAACTATCTATAAACTGTGTAGCGTTATTATCAAACACTAAATCATTTTGATAATTTTCATCGTCGGTAAAATCAAAGGTTGTTTGCGCATATCTTGTTCCTGAAGGCGCGCTGACTACTGCTGAATTTTGTTCGTTAAATTTAATAGTTGTGCCAAATTGAGTTGGGCCTGTCAAGTGAGGACATTGTATAACTTGTGTTTGTGTATATAATGTTAAACCTAATTCTTCTAGTGTAGTTGTATCAGTAACATTAATTAATAATTTTTCATTTGCTAATGCTAAGTCTTGATTAATTAAAGAAATGATTAATTTGCCATTACTTGATGCTGCTTCAACATTAGATATGCCTGCTTGATTAATTGTTAATGCAGCCAAATCACCGTTACCTACTGGTATAGTTACTAAAAAGCCATTTATTAATAAGTCTCTAGGTGCTGTAACATTGACTTCTTCTGTGCCTATTACAATACCAAAACGTGCCCCTGCATTTGTATATCTATATACAGCACCTTCTTCATTTGTGCTATTCAACGCGAACGGTGCACCAACTAATATTTCAGTTGCAAATTTGTTTGTATCTAATCCAGTACCAAATCCAACTCCTATTCTTGGATTAGTTTCTGTTGTAAGTGTTTGAACAAGATTAAAGTTACAACTATCAACTTCTATTATATCACCTGCTTTAAATGTTCCAGTATAAACTAAATTTGTTCCTGTAATAGTATAATTGCTACTATCTACAATAATTCCATTCTTATAAACTATAGGATCTTGTGATCCAATTGGTGTAAATGCTAATGTAAATGTTGTTGAGTCTGTTGAAGAATTATTTTGTGCTTCAAAATTTTGAATAATTCTGTTAAACACATATGATTTACCCCAATTTTCTATATTGATACTGTAATCATATTCGGGCGCACCTACAACAACGACATCACCGTAATAATTTGTTGATACTACGCTACCAAATTTATCCGCTGTAACTTCCGGACTTTCTAATGTAGTTACAAATTCATAATCTACATTTATTGCTTTACCTGTACCTGAACCAACGTTAGTCGCAGTGAAATATATACCTACAGCATTTTCTACTGCACCAGAAGTTGTAAATTCGGGATCAATGCCTAACTCAGTAATTTGATATGTACGACCAATAACGAATGATCCTGCATCAACTACTGTATTATTTCTACGATAGGCATGAACTTTATTTCTAATATTTGGCGTGTCTGTATCATAATCGCCAATATATAACCAATTAGCATCACCTGACATTGCAAGACCAGTACCAAAATTAGTTGCACCAATTGGGGCAGCAATTGTTGTTGTAAATGGAGTTATGTCATCTGTGATTGTTGTATCGTTTACATAATAAAAGTAAACTTTAGGATCAACTGTTGCTTGCGATATGGCATATACATTTTGAGCATAGGCAATATTAGTACCAAAACTAATATCGTTAGTAATCGTTTGATCTTGTTCATAAACTTTGTTCAATGCATCGTACTGGAAGCGATAAACATTACCTGTACCTGCATCACCGAACAAGTAGTCACCCTTTGATGTGAATGCAACAGATGAACCAAAATTTACACTATTTTCTATTTCAAATTCATTATCATATTGATAGTTAATACTTTTACGATATACTGCCCAACCGCCGTCATTATTAAGGTCTACCCATGCAGTATTTTTAACAAATTCTTTTTCTAATAACGGTAGATTTTGTATATCGCTTGGTTGATCTACACGCTGGCTATAGAAATTATATGCTATACCTTGACCTGTAATAGTTCGTACACTATTGCTTAATACGAGAGGAACTATAACTTCATAAGGATTTACAATTTGAGTTGCTACGTAATATCCATTGATAGAACTATCAAAGTTTATAATAGCAAAAATTTCATATTGATTTAAGTTATGTGGTTTATCAAATGTAATCGTAGTTGTACCATTCAAGTTAGCATTTGCTTGAATAACTTGTCCTATAACATAGGGTGTCATTACTTGCCATTTTGCAAGATAATTCGCTAGATAAACATAGTCGCCTACGTAAAAATTGTTGATAGGTACAATCGTGCCGTATTGATCTACACCTACCGCTAACTGTTCAAAGAAGTATGCACTCATTTTAACATCGTTAAAATTTACATAACCAGCGTCTGGGAATGTAACACTGGGGGTGTATTGAGATATTAATGGTAATACATTTGCAGTATTAACAGGTTGACCATAATTTCTTAAATTATATAATGGTACTATTTGTTGTACTCCTTCAACTGTTTGACCTGTTGTTAGGCCCACGGTTCCTGGATTGCCTGTCAATGAATTTTGATTTAGTTTGAATTCAATAAAATTATTGTTTAGTACGCCGCCAAATGTGCCGGCTAGTATTGCCCAATTTTCATAAATGTTATAATCAATACCGCCCTGCGGTAAGTTTGCACCCTTGAACACGCTCAATGCAGCTCTAGTACCTTTTTCTTTAATGAAGTTTTTATAAACATTTACTTGAGTAATATCTGTCAAGTCAGCACTTGCCATATATGGTCTTGGTCTAAATCCTATTAGACTAAAGGCTACTTGATCGGCATCTTCTTCAAGATTGGCTTGATTAGAATTGTAGTACAAGGAACTTTCATAACTTCTTGTGCTGCTATTAGGCAATAGTCCCTTTTGTATTTGATCGTAATCGGTTTCTTTCCATTGTGCTTCTACAAATGTAGGGCTAGGTTGCAATACAGATAATGCAGTAAAATACTTGTTTTTGAATTTAACAATTGCGCCCTTAGTGTATTTTGTATTTTCTTTCCATTCTTCAATATTGTCTTGGTTATATATAAATCCACTGGCAAACATAGTGCCGTTCCATTCGGCGCTCTTAGTACCTTGAACGAATATGCGATTTTGTTTCAATCCTGATATTAGGTTATAAACAACGTCACCGAAAATAGTATTGTTATCAAAAACTATACCATGTTCTATGTTGCTTAAGTTAAATTGTCCGTAAGCGATAGTATCGCCTCTATTCAATGCTGATACACTAAATATTGTTCCATCTCTTGATATACTCAAATCCCTCATTTCAATAGGATATAAATTTTGGTTTAATACAAAATTAGTTTGTTGATAAGTCAATGGTTGTACTATTTGACTTTCTTTATCAATTATTAGAGTGTTGGCTGCTGGATTTAATGTAACGATACTTCTTGTACTCCAGCCAAATTGAGACCAGTATAGGAACTCTGCGACCATTTGTTCCCAATTGATTGTTACGCTTGATTCTATGATATCAAATTTAGCGCCTGCACTTGTGAGATAAGCGCCGTAACTCATTAAAAATTGTGACACTTCTTGTGCTGTATAGAGTGTAGTGCCATATGGAACTAACTGTACAGTATCTTTATAGTCGCTTGCAACCTCAACTGTAACATCTTGTATTGTAATCTTTTTAGTGTTGCTATTTTTTACAGGTACTAATGTTTTAAAGTAATTTGTTGTTTGACTATTACCAAATACTTTATATCCATCATCTACTAATTGTACAACGACGGCACTGTAAATCAGTCTATCATATGGTTGATTTTCATATAATAATACTTGATAACTTTCGTCAGGAATTAATAGGCTTGCATTCTTAGATCCTGGAGTACCCTTTTCAACAAAGAATTTTAGTAATGTCTTATCACTAAATCCTGCTAATCTGTATACTAACCTTACATCTAAATTCTTTAATAATTTTTCTATGTTATCAGTAGCATTGACTCCTAATTGCTTTTCAAAGTCAACTATCCAGTTGATATATGAAGTCTTTGCGGTACCATTACCATATATTTTTATATCGGCAGGAACTAAATGAGTTCTATTATTAATTAAGAATTGATTGAATTCAATATTATATTTGTAGTTGTCTAAATCTACACCAAGATTAAAGAAGTTTGCAGGCTTCAATAATGCTTGTAATCTCATTAAATCATATGGCCAAGTTGAACTGCGGCGATAACTAAATTCAACAGGTGCTACGTCACCTATATTCCAATCACGTTGGAAAGTATTTGTATTATAGTTACCGACTAATGCAAATAATGGATTAATTAATTCGCCTTGATCATTTACAGGTAATATATTCAACAATCCTGGACGCTTATAGATGTCAATTGTTATTGGATTGCCGTTATTATAATCAATACCATTTTCCATATCTTGCCACAATATCAAGTTGTCGCTAGTGTATGGAGCAGGACCATAACGTGTTTCCCACCAATCGGGTTTGTTGCTATAACCAATCATTTCCCATGGTGTTAAGTTAGGAGTGCTGGTATCAAAGTAATATGTGTAGATACCTCTCCAATTACCTTGTAGAATTAAACTATTATTGAGTTTATTTCTACTATTCTTATAATTGTATGTGTACTCATTATTAGTTAGATATAATTGTGTTTTATAGTCCAATCTATTTTGTCCAATCCAATCTAAGAAGTTGCCACTATACATATCCAACCATTCATCATAGTTGATTGTATTACTTCTAAAATAGCCAGGAATAATATCAGCAGCAACGATAGGTATTGTGCTGCTTAACTTTAAGTTATTATAAACTCTAGTTTCGTATTCTAATAACACTTGATCACGATAATCTATACAACCCAATATTGGATCATAATCACCGTATAATTTTGTATAACTGCCATCATGACCAACTATAAAGTAAGTTGGTTGATTATATGAACTGTCTAGTGTTACATGCGGTACAGTTGCAGGATATAATCCTAACTTAGTAGGTGTGTTTGGAATGTAACTACCATATGTTTGATTATATTCTTTGACTATAATCTTATCGCCATTTAGTAAGTCTTTTGTTACTACAAGAGACGGACTTTCTGTACTAATAATATAATCAATATTTTTAATAAGTTGTTGCGTTACTGTAGTACCTTGTAATTTTGTCTCCAAATATACTAATACACCTTCATAATTAGCCGTATCAAAATTATAAATTTTGCTTAGTGGGAATGTTGATGTGTCAATATTGTTAAAGAAAGTATATGTGTTTATTAGATACGGAGATTTGTTAGGTATCATGTCTGACCAAAAGAAAGGCATCTCTTGGTTTTTGACACTGGTAATTTGATCTAATGCGTCATCTAATAATTGACTTGGATTAAATCTTTGTTGCCATGCAATCTTGTTTGCTGTATCTATTAATAATGATTTAAATTTAATATATTCTCTGCTATTAAACTTCAATGCATCAAATAAATTATGTTCTGATTGACGTAAGAACGCACCGGGTAATACAAGACTTGCACTATTTTGTATAATGCGATTACCCCATGGTACAATATTACCTAAATCTCTGGTATTGTTAGGACCAAATACTACACCTGTAGTATCAGGATTGTTATAGAATATGCTTTGATAATGACCGCGTATATCACCTATATCTACCGTAGTTACGTCACCGTTAAATGGATTGTTACTTAAATTAATAGGTACAGTATAATATGCATTATTACTTGTTTGATTACTTAATATTGCTACCTGTATTACTGTTTCATTCATACCGGGTATTTGTACTGTAACGTTAGTAAAATTACTACCGTTTTCTACTGTGTAATCTGTTTCTGCGACTAATATATTATTGTTATTATAAACTTCAATACTAGGCCAAATAGTGTCTGATACATTAAGTTGTCCTACATCACATGATACCGTGTAGAAAATTTTGTCCCCTGCTTCAAACTCTATATCTGTGTCCGGAGTATAATTAAATGTGAAAATTTGATATTGAGTGCTTGGTGCTACCGCTGTTTGCCATCCTATCAAACGTTCAAATTCAGTTCTTGACGTAACGTTGTAAACATAACCGGTATTCACATACTGTGTTTCAGTAATATTTTGTTGTAATCCAGTTACATAATTAAATGTATCGGTGTTTAATGCAACTTCAAATGTGATATCACCTACGTTATTAATACTGCTATAAGTAACCGGAAAACCTAAAACAGTATCATTGATACCATTTTCATTTAACTTATATCTGAATAATTCATTACCGGTAAATGTAGTACTTTCATAGAAATCTTCATTACCAAAACTTATACCGTTTTCATCATACACATCAAATTTTGGCGGTTGATTGACTGTAACCTTTTGTTGTGCTTGTATAAAGTTTTCACCGTTGTAATAAAAACTAGTACCTTGATATAATTGTCCGCGCAATACAGCAAATTGGTCATTGGCTTGTATGTCGCCGTCTAGTGCTTCTGTTAATGTAATGATAGGATATGATCCGGCTATAGTTGTGCTATAGTTTGCTACATAAATTTTATTTTTAACTAATGGATTTGATTCATTAGCAAAAACAATTCTTGCTCCGGGAAACAGTAGTAAATCACTATTATTTTTTGTATTAGCAACAAATGATATTACACTTGATCCGGGTATTGAACCAGTAATAATAGTTGGCAATGGATAGATAACTTTAATAGTATAGGTGTCTGTGCCTTCTATGCTTATAATTCGTGTGTTAGCAGGCAATTGGCTAATTTCATTTTGTATTTGATCATTAATATACATGCCTACAGATAATGTTCCGTTCACTGTATCGGCAGGTATATAAATGTTTGTTGAAGTAAGTGATAATGAAGTTCCGTTACCTTGTGTTGCTAGTCCTGTGCCTACTCCTGGACCAGTTGCAGTAAAGTTTCTAATATAAGCTTTACCAGTACCACCTCCCGGAACACTTGTTACAGGGATAAACACATCCCCTACTTTATAAACTACGTCTGTGGTGCCTGCTGCTGTATTCCAATTAGCCTGAGTTGTAGTTCCTAATGATTGTATAATATATTCAGTTGCTGGGACAGTCGTTAATGAGGTAATACTATCTAAACTACTACCAATATTTTCCCATAGTGTATTACCTAATTCTGTTATAGTGTAGGGTAGTCCTGATATCAAAGTGTTGGAATTAAATTCGCCGGTATTTTGTGCTGTGAATAGTGTTTTACCTGCTTGACCGCCGCCGGAGCCTACAATTTCGCCGCTGTATACAGCGGTAAATATACTCCCTACATTATATATAACCCCTATTGTTCCTGCGATTGCGTTCCAATCGGTTGCACCTAAACTTGTAATTACATATTCTATGCCGGGTACAAATTCACCTTCTACAAATACCTCTACACCTAATTCTAACCAACTAGCAGGGTCTGTTGTACCAATACTTAAAATTCTATATTGTTGTCCTACTAGATATTCTCCTATATTAACTGTTGGGCTAGCACTTATGCTTGCTTCTACAGTATAATCAGTATAAGTTTCTACGTCAGGATAAAATGCAGCCTGTCCCGCAACACTTGAAAATGCATCTGTGGTTCTAGTGTCTATAAAATCAATTGATGATTTAGCGACAGTACCGCTGTTGAATAACTTTAAGTTAGGATAAAATTCAATGATAGGTCTTTTTGCTTTATTAATAGTGTTAGCATAAGTTGTTAAAATATTTGGATCATTATTATATTCAGATGTTGCTTTTATTACATCACTATGGAACCAACGATTGCTGCGTGACCATGCATTTTTGTTAATACTATTTCTAGCAATTGTTATATAATCTTGATTTTCAGGTATAAACAATGCTGCGTCAAAATTACCTATATCAAAATTTGTGGTATCATAAGGCAATGATGTTTGTGTAGTAAAACTTTCTGGAACAATTAAACTTTCTACAGGAATCAATTCAATTGCAGTGCCTACACCTTGGACATAATACTGTCCAGTTAAATAACTTCTAGGTATAACGTCACCGTCAAATTCAACCTTTAATCCGTTTGTAAATACAACACCGTTAGTTGATGTAAAATTCTTTTTACCTAATATTTGTGTATTGACATTTAATGTGTTTAACGTATTGCTTTCAATTAAACGTATCACGCCAACTTTATTTGGATTTGTACCATCCTGATAATACAATATATCTAATGGCGCAGAGATATAAGGATATTGTTCAATAAAACCATCTAGATTTTTAAAGAAATTTAATCCAATGTATTGTGTACCAAATTGCGGAGTAATTTTTTGTTCAGTGGGTATCAATCCTGCAGGGGTTAATTTTAATATAGGATCTGCAATATCACCCACATATGTGATAGTAAAGAAATAATCATTAATATTAACATAAAGACCCTGTTCAAACAATCCCTGATTTTTAGTGACTGTCATACTACCTGAGTCTGCGGAACTAGGAATATATGTAGGGCCTCCTAAAATATTGCTTATAGTAATAGTATTATCTAAGGTATTAATAGATTTAACATAATAAATTACCGGACTATAAACTCTTGCAAATCCAGTGCCAACTGCCGGACCTGTAGCAGTAAATATTGTACCTACTTGAATGTCATAAACATCCATATTAGTATTAGACACAGTTTGTACATTGTTAATTATATAGGTATCTTTATTAGTCGTCATACTAATATTGTTGTCATACCCTATAATTACTGTGCCGGGAGCGACACCGGGGCCTACTATAGTTTGTCCAATACTAAATGCACCACTAACTAGATTTTCAACTATTAATAAATTACCATTAATTTCAGCATTTATAATAGCATTAGACTCTACCCCTGCTGATATCCAGTCAGTATTTCCTAAAGAATTAATAAAATATTGAGATCCGGCTTCCAAATCGTTACTAGAAAAAATAGGGAAATTGGTTGTTCTATAAGATTCAAGACCCCCAAAACTAATTCCACTAAATTGTATTCCTGTGCCGATTTCTAAATCATCAACATTATCTAATGTGATGTTTCCAAACAAATCTATCTCTGTAGCCGCAGTTGTTAACAACGGAGTGAAGTTATCATAATTTACATCATATGTTCCTTCACCATAAAAATTAGAAACATACCCTACTTCATTTGATATATTGGTATTGTAGAACATAACTGTTCTACCATTTAAGGATGTGACCCCATCAATATTATTAATATCTGCTAATCTTGCACCATTTAATTGATTAAATGATCGTGTGCTTACAACCCCTACAGGGTTATTGCCGGGATAGTTATATTCATCTTGGGCATTTTTTTGTGGTACATTAAAAGTAATTACGTCTTTGCTTGAACCATTATTGCTTACACCGTAGACATCACGAACATATAAATTAGTTTGTGTAGGGCTATATCCTGTTACACCAGGAGCACCTTGAATCCAAAATTGAGTATCCTGATTTACATAAAAATTATAAGTGCCGCCGCGTATTAATGTGATGGTAGGATTATCTGCGCCGGCGCCTGCGCCCACTGCTCTGATATTATAACTGTTAGGCAGGCTTTGTACAATATATTCATTGTTTAAGAATACTGTGTCGCTAGCAACAATAACTGCAGGTGGACCTTCTGGCAACCAGTAGTACTGGTTGTAGTTAATAATCATGTCAAGATTAGTAAAACTATCCCAACTATAAAATTGACTGTTGAATAATTTACTATTGTCTGTAGTTATACCACCCTGCAATTTTAATGCGTCTAATAATCCAGGATAACTTATGAAATCTTTGGCTACTGATTCATTATCTTTTAAAAACGTAATACCGGGTTCTAGTTGATAATCGGCTCTAGTTTTTGTGGGTTCTGTTACATAATAGTCTTTAGCATCAATACCATAACCAAACTTACTACCTACATAACCTTGTATTTTTCTTGTTAATGGTGGATTGACTAATTGATCCAAGGTAGCCGCAAGGAATTGGCTGTTGGTTGATGTTTGAAATATCTGAGGTAAAAAATCTAAAGTGCGTATTCTAGTCATTTTATGCTATTTGTAATTCATTTGGTGTTAATGCAGGTATTACTAAAATGTCATTTGCTGTTGCTGCATTTACAAAAATTTCATATGGGCTACATTTAATTTCATATAATGTTCCAAAAGGCTCTGCTGGATTATTAGGTACTAAAACTGTAGAACTTATTAACTCTCCTAACTGACTATGTAAGTACGCGCTGAGTTCGCTAAAGAAAAAAGTATCTCCAAAATTCCAACTATTAATATCAAAATATTGATTCATAGTTGTTAAAACGGCGCTACGTATTTCACTATCACTAGCGGTAGTAGTTGAGTTTTTAATAACTTTAATAGTACCTCTTAATGCTGGCGCTGCTTTAGGACCAAATAATGGCTTAAACACTACACTATTTAATACCACACTGTCACTCAACATTTTGTAATCATTTACTTTATTGTAACTTGCTGACAATTCTGCAATTGTAGGCCTGCTAGGTTCAGGGATTGTATTTGTTGTGTCTTGTATGTAATTTTGATATTGTGTATAGTATGCCTGAGTTACAACATAAAGATCAACAATGTTTGTTGTTGCTGGATCAATTCGTGTTGTGTTACTACTGTTGTGTCTATACTGGAAATTAAAACCCTGACGACCATATTTTATTGAATATTCTGGTTGGGCAACAAGTGTATAAAACGGTGTTCTAATTGTTGTATCTTGAACTGTTTTAAAGAAAATATTACTACTATATGCATAAAATAATTGTCCTACAGGATAATCATATTTTACTAATTCAATTTGTTCTTCTGTAGCATATTGATATATGATATCTGTTGACGGCACAATTTCTAAACGTGTTAAATTGATAGCGTCTTGTACTGTTCTAAAGAATACGTATTTGCCTATGTTGCTGCTACCATTTACCACTCCAGTTAAATTATAGAAAAAATCTGGGTTCAAAATTAGTTGTTTATTATTCACATCTGTAGCACTAACTTCTACTTCAAAATCATTAATATAACCATCACTTTCTACTGTTTGACCTAATATATTAACTTTATAATCCCTACCTAGCGCAGATGATGATCCTGGTGCAGTATTAATACCTAATACATTAATAAAATCTTGTAAAATTTTTCCACTAAATGGATCATAAACTATTTCATTAACATTATATGTAAATCTTGTATCTGCAACACTACCAAAATAATATCTTAATGATCTTACTAAAATTTGATATCTGCGATTTCCCAAACTGGTAAATTTAACAAACCAATTATTATCATTATAAGGTCTTATAGTCCATCTATCTTGGTTAACAAGTAAAGAATTATTAAACACTAATGTAAAATCTTGTTCTAATTCTGTCTTTACAATACTTTCTTGAATGTTGGCTATGCTTATAGAATTGTCAAATACTGGAATGATTTGATATAATATACATCCGGATGGCACATAACCATTTAATGCGACGGGACCGTTTCCATTACTAAAATTACCTTCTCCATTATTACTACCATCACCGATAACATTTAATACTGTAGTCCATAATGTTGTAGGATTATTACCAGGCAAGCCTAATACTAATCTATTATTACTATCAAAATAATAACCAGTTGGAGCAACAAATTGTAGCATTGCACCCTTAGTAATATATTTTGTATTAGTTGTACTGAATATACCTACTTGTACCGGTACTTGCAATGTTAAATCTAAATTATAAAAATATCCGTTTTCACTATTTGCATCTACCGTACTTGTTTTCCAATATACTACATTTGTACCGGATGATGGCAATGTAAATCTTTTATACCAAGAACCTTCTTGTGTACTTGTTTGATTAATATAATATTGATTGGCGCGGTTTAATCCTAATGCTCCCGCTAATGTATCGGCAAAAAAGTTAATAACGTCACTATTATTGTTAATAGTTAAATCAAGGACAATATCTTCATTATTTTCCCAAATAGCACCGTCATCACCAAAACTATTGATGCTACTATATTTGCCTGTTGGGTCAAGTAAATCTAAATTCTTTGATACACCAATACTACTACGATTAATAGCCTTTGATTTAATAATTGAACTGTATAATGTATACGGGAAATTGTTATAATCTTCACCATTAACCATACGATTCTGTGTATAGTAACGTGTAGGTGCGCGTTGCTTGATGCTTGGTAGACTTTCACGTGCCTGTGCATTGCTGACAGGTTGTGTTAATGTTAATCCCAATGTTAGTGTTTCTGCACGGCCTTCGCGTGTAATATATGTAAATGCAACTGTTATACCTTGCATTTCATTTGGATCTATTGTATATGTAAGTCCATTACTTGCACGAACGTATGATCTAAAAGTTCCCACGGGAATGTTACTGAAAACGCCATCACCGAAATTATATGTAACTTGATCGTTGAATCTTGAACTTACACTGAATATACTTTTCTTGCTTGATTCAGTTTGTAGGTAAGCATCAGCATAAACGTTATCAACTTTTTCCCATAAAATTCTTGTATTGTTATTTGTGTTTAATTGATATAACCATGTATCAGTATTGTTAACACCTTGAATATTAATAGGTACTGCTTGGTTAGCGATCTGCTGTTCTAGTACAAAATCAAAATTAACTAATGACCCTTGTTTAAAATAAAAGAAATAGCCTGTATTTGCACTAGCAAAGCCCAGCCTATCATTTCTATAAAGCATATTAAATTTGCCGGTTGGGGCAGGGGGAATTTCATATAATGAATCACTGTCTACACTTGTAACGCTTACTAATTCAAAGCCCATACTAGTGCCATCTACTGAAGTAGTAAACGGTACTATAGGTAAACTATTACCGGGTATTTGTATAGCATACTCTGCTGTTAAAATTCCCAATAAGTCGCTGACGTTACCCGGTCGTCCTACACGCTGACTGCTTATTAACGCCGAGTTTATGATTGTATTAAACTGCTCAAACCAATTGGGGTTAGCAGGATCATTCCAAAGTATAATAGCATTACTTAAATTAATACCATTATAGTCTGTAATGTTTTGTGTTGTTTGTATGCTTGTAACTTTTAAATAACCTTCAGCACATAGATTACGTTTCGGGGTATAACTTACTAGGTTTGCTAACTTAATTACGCTATCACGGCGTTCCGCAGTGTCTATAAAGTTTTCACGCGCATTTAAATCATTTCTAAAGGCAAGACCTTGACCCATGAATGCCATAACGTCAAGCAATGCGATAAATTCGCTTGATTCAATATAGTCATTGTAGGTTTCTGGATAGTAAGTACGTAGGTAATCTATAAAACTCTTACGTAATGTTTCGTAATCATAACTACGGAAATCAACTTCACGAAAGGTTTGGTAGATTGTTTTCCAATCATTTACACCGAACAATGCTGCTTGTCTAGAACTTGTAGCCATGATTTCTCTCGTAATTCTAGTATTTATCTATCCGAAAAAACCAATTTTTTAAGATTATACTACGCTGGCACTATTACTATTTGCATTAAAAAATACGCTTAATAGTTGCGTTTGATTGAAGGGTGCTATTGATAATTCCATTTCTACTAATATGCCATTTTGCTGCGGATATGCGTTGACATAATTAATCATTAGTCTAGGGTCCTGACTAGCGATTCTGCGTATTTCTTCTTCTAATGCCATTTGTACGTCTTGTACGTTTGGATCAAATACAAACCCCCACATGGTTGTACCGTAGTCCGGTTGTCCGACTTTCTCACCCTGACGTATGTTAAGAGCGTTGATAAAGTCTTGTACCACTAATCTTTCATCAACCAATCTATACTTTTTACCCGCGATAATAGGGTTTGTGATAGACCCTACACCGCCCTGATAACCTGTACGGACATTTGTTGATCTGGGTTTGTTGGCATTGATTGTGCTAAATCCTATGTATTGTGGCATAAACTTATTTATTATCTAATTTAGGCGATGTTTCTTACCGCAAATTCCGGAAATTCTTTATAAAGATCATCAAGTTGTTTTTTAATTGCCGCACGTTCTTTAATTTTTGCTTCATACTTTGCTTTTAATCCATTGACTATGCTTGATCCTTGCGGCAAGTTGTTAGCGGCAATCGCATATTCTTTATATGCCACCTGAAACTCGTCATCTTTTTTCTTGAATGCATCTTTTAACTCTTTTTGTTTAACTATAAATCCTTTTCTTTCTTCAGTCGTACTTTCTATTTTTGCTTTTGCTGACTCACTTACACCTAAATAATTAGGTTCAGGTATACCGGGATCATTCATAGCATTTCTTAGTTCACTTGCTATGGTTTCTCTATCTGGTACGGTGTTAACACCAGCACTAGGTGATTTTAATCCTAACCCTGCTGCTGCTATTGACCCTGCTGCATTTTGCAATAATGCTGCTGCACCTGCAGGTAATTTGCTTGATACTAAATCAACAAGTCCGTTAATATTAGGGGACGATAATGATCCTAAGTTGTTCTGACCTAGAAGATTATCTACTGCGGACATAGCAGTATTTTGAATATTGTTTAATGATTCCGTAGACAAATTCTTTAATTCTGCTTGCAATCCTTCAGTGCCCGGTAATACCGGCATTTTGCCTTTACTAAAATCAGTTATGCTTGTTACTGATCCTAAAGATCCAGGTAAATTGTTTAGTCCGGCGGCGACACCTGAAACATTCTCATATAAACTAGACATAGCATTATCTGCTAATGCTTGAGGATCACTAATTATTTGATTTAAATTATTATCACCTTCTGCCATTTTACCTAAATTAACTAAAGATTGCCCTACACTAGCAACACCCTGTTCTAAACGCTGCTGATTTAATGGGAACGCAGAATTAGGATTTAAAAATCCCTGTGCTTGCTGCGCAAACTGATTTGTTGTTGCTGTTAATGATGCAGCATCAACGGCTGCTGTCTTAAGTTTTTGTAAACTAGTTAGATCATTTGGTACATTGGGTATAAGTGCGCCTATACTATTTTTAATAGTCTCATAGGCATTAGCCTGTAATCCTCGACCGGTGCTGACAGCATTGGATGTATTAGGATTTTTTAATAGTCCTTGCAAGGCTGTTTCAACACCGCTTAATGTGCCTAATCCTGTTTCGGCTAATTGACCTGCATAGTTACCATTTTGTATATCTTTATACGTTTCGTTTAACTGACCTAAAGGTTCTTTTTGTAGAAATGAACTGTTTATGTTTCTATTGCTATTAACAACTTCTAATACTTTGTCAACGCCGTTGTTTGTTGCACTTAAAATCACACCATTGATTTCGCTAGGGGCTTCTGCTCCTGTAATCAATCCTGCATTTTGTAATGCTGTTTGAGATATTTGTAAATTTTTAACCATAGCATTTGATTGCGCTGGTATATTTCTAACAAAACTATTATAATCTTTTGCTCCTGATTTACCAGTAAAGATTGCAGGCGGCATTGATTTAGAAATATCATTGCCTGCTCCTACTAAACTTTCAACCAATCCTGCTGATCCTGGCTTTATAATGCCTGCATTTTCTAATTGTTTAGGTGTTAATGCATATTGACCTATATAAGTTTCACTACCTTGTTGTGAATCTAATACTGTATAACCTTTTGTTGCAGCGGGAGCCAACTCGCTTTCTGCGACTCCTTGAGCAATTGTACCCAATGTGGCCTGTGTAGTTAATGGATCAATGCTTACACTTACCGGTGGGGTTTTAGTTGCTTTGATTATATTTGTATTATCTATGATCATTTTAATTTATTTAACGTCCTCTACTCAATGGGCCTTTAGGTGTTTGAGGTAGTTTGCTATTTGCTGCCCCGCTTGTTTTTACATTCACTCCTAAGTTTGCATCAGCCCAAGGCGTATGCGCAGGTGCGCGACTAGTAATACTCTTTAACTTACTAGGTGCAGCGGTCCAACCTTTTGTATTATCAAACAACGTATCTGTGTGTTGTGTTTGATCTATGACAGGGACTGTTGCAGGATTGGTTGAAGTTTTACCAGAATTTAGATTTACTCTGCTACCGTTAACAAATGCCTTTGCTCCACTTGCCATACTAATGTCGCCTTGGCTGTACATACTATAAGGGCCGTCTGCTTTTACAGTATGTGTGCCCGTAGTATATTGATTAAAGTTTGCGCCGGATCTGATCTTAAAATCTTTTTTACTTTCTATTTCAATACTTTCTGCTTGTATTTTTAAATTTTTCGTAGCCTGTATATTAATATTGTTATCGGCATGTAGGTTGATATCCCCTTGTGTTCTAACGTTAAAACTATTTGTACTATAGATATCAACTGTGCCTTCTTTACCTAATTCAATATAACTTTGACCATTAGCATGAATTATAATTAAAGTTTGTCCGCTGTCACTCATCATAATTTGATGACCTAATGATGAGCGAATTCTTACCAAATTATCTTTACCTGCTATATCTCCGTCATCCATTACTAATGTATGACCGCCTCGGCGTGCTACAACCTTTAACAGTTTATTTTTTTCTCTGAGTTGCGTAGGAACAGTTTCATCGTTATAGCCACCTTCATAGATAGGTCTGCCTGGTGTGCTTATACCAAATCCTACACGACTTATGTTTTCACGTTGTGCGCTACTGCTGATAGGTCCACGAATAGGATCACGTATTAATCCCTGTTGCCACATTGTACTTGCTATCCAACTCTGTACTGGTTTGGCGGCTGTTAAGTATTTTGTAGTGTTAGTAAATTCTTTATTGTTAGAGTTAATGTTTGTGGTGGGCAATAAAGGGGAATCACCATATTTTTGTGCTTCACTGGTATTAGGTACAATAGCATTTGTTGCGCCAATAGCAGGAACCATTTGTAATGCATCTGCTTCTGGTATACAACCTATATAAAATCCATAACTTAAATCACCGTCTGCAAATAAACATAGCACTTGCGTGCCTACATCAGGAGGGGCGAACCACATACCATAACTACTTGAATTTCCTTTATATGTGCCCTCTCCGGTATTACCGCTTGTTGCTCTTGTTAAACCATAAAACGGACTTAAAAATTGTACCTTACGCCAGTTACGATAATCTTCAGGATCAGTACCGCTGTTGTCTAATAGATATACTTCAATAGTTCCCATACGTTTAGGATCACTATTGTTTTTAACAATGCCTATTACAGGTGCAAGTCTTGGGTTTGCACCGCCGCTAAAGATACTACTTCTTTTTGTAGGGCCTTTTGCTTTTTGTATATCTTCTGCCATTATCCACCTCTACGTATCTGTTCTATTTCATCCGGCATATAACCTAAACTGAACAATTCGCCGTCACTTAAGTTTTGTAAATTAGTTGGCTCTCTGCCTTGTTTTTCTGGCTGCGTGTTATTAGGTATATTGTTTTGCGGCTTACTATCATCATCTGCCACTTGACCTTTTGGCGTGTTAGTTGTTTGTTGAGGACTTTGTTGTTGCGGGGCTGCTTGTGTTGCAGGTGACCCACCCTGTGACGCCTTAGCAGGTTTGTTGCCCGGGAATGTAGGACCTATTAAATTTAATGTTTGTTCAAATTTACCACCATTAAAAATACTATCAACATCAGCCAACAAATAAACAATAGCATCTTTGGCTACTGCTTTTACATCTTCTGGATATTCTATAAAAAGAATATTTTCATTTATCTTTTGTAATCCAGTTTTATCATCATAATCTTTGCCTTCTTTAAACACAACTTCAACAAACACTTGCCCACCTTGTGCATTAATAGTGAAACCATCAGTATCGTAAAATTGATTATATAAAGAATTGATTGAACTTACTCCGTCTCTAATTAAATAATCTGGATCTCCGATTATTTTCATTCTACCTTGGTAATAAGCACCTAGGTCATTTAAATATGTTGTGACACTATTTTGTGCTTCAAGACCCACACCTAATGATGATGTTCTATCTCCGTTATTTCGTGCCCCGGTCGCGATAGGTGAGACTCCGCCTCCTGTTGCGGTTCCTGCAGGATTACTACTACCCGGGCCTGCGTCAGATTTTAATCCTGTATTGCCGCTAGTTCCGCCTGTACCGCCACTTCCTGGACCAGAATTGTTTGGCGGGTTTTGCGATTCTCTACCGCCACCTCCGCCGGATTTTTGACCGCCACTACCTGCTGCATCTACACTAGGGCCTAAACCTAATACAGAATTAAAGTATAGATAGTTA
>Ga0222713_10000948_pt1 | contig 33328 bp, 30 predicted proteins | sample C33_649DmetaG_FD_165061 | JGI IMG/M metagenome (GOLD analysis project Ga0222713, IMG submission 165061) | Estuarine water microbial communities from San Francisco Bay, California, United States - C33_649D | ecosystem: Environmental > Aquatic > Marine > Unclassified | place: USA: California... | reverse complement strand
ATTTGCTTTTATCGCATACACTATCCATATGACTCGTACCAAAAAAGATCCGGTTGAAAATTACTTTAATCGCTTTGATTTTCCAGGTGGAATCAAACTTTATGACCTTCACCATCTGGATGGATTAACACCTTTAAGAGCAGTCGGAGGGAAACGTAAAGGCACCATCCGTTCTGAAGATCACACAAAAATTTCTTATGAATCCAAACGAGAAAAAAGAGAAATTTATCGTATTCTCAAGATTCTAGAGGCTAAAACAATTAAAACCCAAGTCGTGGAACTCATCACCCCATCTGGTAAACGTTTTTATCCAGATGTTCTCGCTCAACTTCAAGACGGAACGGTGTTAGTGTTAGAAATTAAACATATTTTGGATTTTTTACATGTCGATGTGATTGAGAAGTATCAAACGATGTTGGCCTACTGTAAAAAGATGCAATATGGGTGTGCGATGTTAGATGGAAATTACCGTGATTTTCGCTATGTTGCAAAGGGTGGCATCCTTCACTTTCCTCACGTGATTGAATGGTTGGAGTCTAACCTTGAGAAAAAGGGTGAGTTCACTATGAAGGACTTACGTTTGAAATTCAAAGATGAGAAATATATTCCAACCTTAGTGAGTTACGCTTTAATGAATGGGTATCGAACCGATGTCACCTTTCGCGATCCAACGTGGGCAATTCGCATCAAACACAAGCCTTGAAACATGTTAAAATAAATTACCCCCCTATGGAGGGTAGTTATGAAAAAAAGAACCACTGAAATCGAAGTAAAACAATTACTTAAAACCGCGGAGGGTCAACTCAAAGCTATTTTGAGCATGTACGATGATCACCGGTATTGTGTTGATATCACCAAACAAGTTCTAGCCCTTCAAGCCTTATTAAAAAAGGCTAACAATCTTATCCTTCGGGATCACATGGACCACTGTGTCAAAGAAGCCATTGAAAATAAATCACCAAAAGATAAACTCAAAGAATTATCCGATTTGATGAATCTGATTCAACAATGAAAAAGCCGCTTTTCCTTTTACCTTTAGGGGTGATTGTCCTTTTCGCTTGCCAAGGCATCAATCCTAATTTAGAAGATCAAGCGTTTACCGAATTCTGGGCTTTAGATAGTCGTGTCGTCATCGAGATGACGATGAGCGATGCCACTTTAAGCTATATTCAAACATACGGTCAAGAAAAGAATGGTCCTTATAATGATTACTATTTTCCGATCTCATTGAAGCTTACCGTTAATAACGAAACGCTTGAAATCGATGAAGTGGGTATACGGCAAAAAGGTAATATTTTTTCGCGCGGTCCATTCTTAAATGAAGAAGGCAGATTAATTAGTCCTTTTCATTTTCGTTTATCATTTGATCAAACCTTTGATGAACCATTTTATGAATCTTTAGGATTGCAAAAGTCTTGGCAAAACGGCGAACCTGCATATGAAACGAGACAAAAAAGAAGGCTTTTTGGAATGAAATCTTTAGAAATGAAGTGGAATCGTTCTCAAGATCCTTCGTTAATTAACCAACTTTACGCCTCTCAGTTATTCAAATCCGAAGGTGTATTAGCGCCCAATGCCACGTTAGCAAAAGTTAGTTTGATGACAGAATCACAAGGTCATGATGTTGGTCTTTATATCGTCAATGAGGCCATCGATCAAACCTTTATCGGAAGACATTTTTCCGGAGCAGCTGCTACGGGTGACCTTTATAAAGCATTGTGGTCTAACCAACTCTTATTAGAAGATATGGCAAGATTTGATGCAGGACTTGGAGATTACGTATTTAAGACTGAAAAGGTTGGTATCGAAGATACAGAACAGTATTATCATCCTGTCTATGATTTAAAAACCAATCAACTGACGTCAACACATCACGATCTAATGCAATTCATTAAAACATTGCATACTTTAAATACCATTCAAGATTTGTCAACGCAACAATCGACTTTAGAATCCGTGTTGGATGTGGAAGCGTTCTTGAAATATGCTGCCATGAGTTACCTATCTGGTAATCCAGATGACATGAGAAATTTAACCAATAACACCTATATTTATTTTCATGGTATTACCCACCAAGCCTACTTTATTCCTTACGACATGGATTGGAGTTTAGGCCTGACTTGGGATGAGAACCTTACACAAAAGATGGCGACCCATTCTGCTTTATCCACAAAAGATTCCTTTGATCAAACCATCCGTAATCCACTTTATTGGTATACGATTTTAGATGGTAATGTTAGTCAAGCTAATCGTTATCCGCGGATTGAGGGCTACCAAGAAATTTATCTCCGTAATATCCGTGAGGGTTTAGACGGTGACTTTTTCACCATTGATATGTATGAGTCGATATTTTATGCAAAACAATCGTTGTATGGTCAAGATACTTTCACAATTGAGTCTGCATCCTTGTTTCAAAACATTGATTTATTTCTCTATCACCACGAACAAATTAACGCTGTAAATTAATTCTTTTTTTTAGATTATTAAATGTCAATTTACCGTTGACAATTTTTGCTATTCCGCTGTGTAGACTAGTCGTAGAAAGAAGGAAGTTTTATGAAAAAAGGACTTGTTGAATACGTATTTATTCTTGATCGGAGTGGCAGTATGCGGGGATTAGAGGCGGATACGGTTGGTGGTTTCAATTCTCTAATTGAGAAGCAAAAAGAATATCAAGGCGATGTGTTAGTGAGCTTAGTCTTGTTTGATGATCAATTTGAAGTGGTCTATCACCGTCGTGACATCAAAGCGATTCCAGCATTAAGCACCAAAGAATATTTTGTGAGAGGATCAACAGCACTTGTCGATGCCATTGGACGTGGCATCCGAAAGATTGTCAATGTTTATAAAGCCTTAGGTGATGATAACGTTCCTGAAAAAACTGTATTCGTTATCACAACAGATGGTCAAGAAAATGCATCCAAGGAATTTGATTCCCGCACTTTAAAACGCCTGGTTCAACAACAACAAGAAAAGTATGGATGGGAATTTATGTTCTTAGGAGCAAACATTGATGCCTTTGCAACAGCTGAAAGCATGGGTTTTAAAGAAACCCATACCGCCAATGTTAAATACTCAAAATCTGGTATGCGCAGTCAATTTGATGTTATGGAAAGAGCTTTATTTCGTTATCGAAATGATGACAAAAACTTCGCAGATGCCCTCTTAGATATCGAAGGCAACGAAGACGCCAAAGAAAAAAAGAAAAAATAATTCGATTACGAACCTTATCGAAAAAAGAACTGGGTGGGGGACACCAGTTCTTTTTGCTTAAAAGAAATTAATTATTAGATCGTATCGGAGTCTTTAAATTTTAAAAATCGATAAAAGATGACTGCAAGGACACTGCCTAACATCGGACCAATGATATAAACCCATACTTGTGATAACGCTGTTCCACCTTCAAGTAAGGCTGGGGCTAGTGAACGAATGGGGTTTAAAGATGCGCTTGAGATCGGACCACCAATCAGAATTAAACCAATAAGCGTAAATGCTACGATCAATCCCATAAGAGGTTGTAATGGTTTACGTTGAGAAGCAGCTAGAACGGTATAAACCAGGATAAAGGTTAAAAACATTTCAAAGACAATCACAACAATCGCTGTATTAGGAGCAGAAAATCCACTCGCACCCAAACCAGTAAATGCTTCTGCTTCACTGCCTAACAAGAGTGTGAGTGAGGCAAACAAGGCTCCCAACAATTGACCGATAAAATACATGCCAAATTGTTTCCAAGACATACGGCGATCAAGGACCATTGCTAAACTCACCGCAGGATTTAGGTGGGCACCAGAAATATGTCCAATCGTGTAAATGGCAATCAATGCCCCAGCACCGAATGCAAAAGCGACACCAAGTAAATCTTCGCCTAATCCAAAGGCAAGAGATCCGGTTCCCACAAACACCAAAATAAAGGTTCCGTAAAATTCTGCAAGGAACTGACGAATCGAAATTGTTAGCTTCATCTTATGTCTCCTTGGTAAGTTTAATCACTTTATCTGCAGCTAATTTACCGGTCAAAGCACACGTTGGTAAACCTGCTGGTGCAAACGCCCATTGACCGGCTTGAAAGACATTTGGGTAGGGTGTGTTAATCGATTTTGCCACACGGGTGAATAAAAATTCAGAAAGCATTGGTTTATTCGCAAAAGACCAACCACTTAAGGATCCTTCGTGAACGGCAGCAAACTTTTCCATAGTTAAAGGAGAAGCGTGCATCATTTCATAAGCGCCAGCTTTAAGTCCGGGAATCCACGTTTGATCAAGAATATCGACAAAATATTGATTACTCAGTTGTTTTAAATCTTCGTACCAACCTTGATCGGCAATAAATTTGGTTAATTGATAATCAAGTAATAAGGACACAATAAATCCGGATTCATCTTCTGGAGCGAGTGTCGGGTCTCGTAAGACCGGAACAGAAATTTCATAGGTATTTCTTCGGTACCATTCTTTAATCCAATTAAAAATTTTATCTTTGTCGGCGATAAAGGTACCATCTTTTTGTTTGATTAAGTCAATGGAGTGAGCGGTTAAACCATCTAAGTAAGGGGTAAAGAAAGTATGCATACCAGCTTGTTTGGCTAATTTGCGTTTGGGGTCTTTCACTTTCATAAACACCGTCATCACGGAATCCGCACCCTTGCCTTTTTTTGTCTTGGCAATGGCAAGTTGTTGGTTCTTGATGAGTTTGGGTTTATTACTTTTCACAACGCGGTGCATCATGGGTGGACTCCCTGCCCAAACTAAGGTTTTATAACGATAGGATTCACCGGTTTTGATGGTAACTAATTGTTGATCGAGATCAATTTCTGTGACTTCAGACTTTAGTTTTAACTCACCTTGATGGTCTTGAAAGAACTTGACCATCGCTTTCACAACTGCACCCGTTCCGCCTTTAGGATAATTGTAATCGGTGTAAAGGGAGAAATAAGACATCGCAAAGATTGCGGGTGTTTCTTCAAAGAAGTGTTGAGAAATAAAATCGATTAAAGAAGGATTGTTGGTAAATTGAAGTAAATGTTCTTTAATAGGGGTGAAATAACGTTGGGTTCTTGGCATGGTTACCATAAACTTCAATGCCCAAGGCAAAAGGGTTTTTGTTAAATACGTCATATTGGTGTAGGCATCATCAATAAATAATGGATTTTCAATGCCGTAAAGAACTCGCATTTGTAAGGAGATCTTGACGATATCTTTGCAAATTAAACGAATCGCTTTTTCTTCTTGAGGAAAAAGTTTCATCAAAAACTGGGCATACGGTTCTAGTTCCACATCTGAAGTAATCGGAACAAAATGTTTACCAGAACCAATATTGACAGGACTTTTCACAAAATCCAACTTCAAACCAAGTTGTTTAAACATCGGGAACATAATGCCAGAGTTTTCAACCGCTCTTGCCCCGTGATCAAAGGTATATGGACCTGATTTGAAACTCCCAAATAAACCACCGGGTTCTGGACCCCGTTCTAATAACAAGACTTGACGACCAGCTCTAGCAGCATAAGCGGCGGTGGTTAAACCACCCATTCCCGCACCAACGACAACGACATCATATGTTTGATTCATTGAGTCTATTTTATCAAAGTTAAATCGTTTCTAGATATCCAATCTTTTCGTTATAATAATGCCTATGAAAAAGAATATAGAAGCAGCGCCTGTGATTGGCGATTTACCTGAGCCACTTACGGTTGATTCCTTAAGACGTTATTGGTCAAAAACGTATAACGAGAAAGGCAAACCGGATTGGGCTCATATTTTTCCTTTCTATCATCCTGAGATGACCTTTCACGACTCGATACAAATTATCAAAGGTCGTGAGCCTTTTCTCAAAATGTGCCAACGTCTAACAAAACGTAGTCAAAAATTAGTGATGGATATTGGTACAGTCACCCAAACCGAAAATAAATTATTATTCACATGGACAATGACGATCGTTTATAAAAAAGCTCCCAGCACGCCTTTATATGGTGCCACTCAATTAACACTTCATCCGGATGGTCGGATTCTTCACCAAAGAGATTTCTATGATCTTTGGGGTGATATTTATAACAATATTCCTGTTTGGAAAAAGTTTTATCGTTGGTTTATGAAAACCTTTTTTGGATAAATCATGGCACTTAAACCCGAATTTGAATTTTTAAAATTAGGCAATAAACCACCTCACCAAACGAATGCATCACTTGAGGGTAAATGGGTGCTGATCACAGGGGCTACTTCTGGTATTGGTTTATCCGCAACACATCGCTTTGCAAAAGGTAAGGCTAATTTGATTTTGTTTGTTAGAAATGAAAACAAGGCAATTGAACTTAAAAAAGAATTAGAAACCAAATATCGTATTCAGGTCCGATATTATTTAGCAGATTTTTCAATATTAAATTCAGTAAAGAATGCTCTCGATTTGATTTTAAAGCAGGAAAAACAAGTCGATGTGTTGATTAATAATGCCGGTGTTTATTCCACAAAACGATTGTTAACTAAGGACCAAACTGAGTTAGTGCTAACGGTAAATCACTTATCGAGTTTGTTGATTACAGAAACATTAACACCTTTACTTAGTCAATCCAAAGGAAGAATTATTCAAGTTAATTCAGAAGGTCATCGCTTTAGTCGCTTTTCGCTCAAAGACCCCCATTTTAAAAAACGTTGGTACACAGGCTTAAGAAGTTATGGTGCATCGAAAACAGCGCAGTTGCACACTGTTTGGGAATTAGCACCAACATTATTCAAACAAGGTATTACCATTAACGCAATGCACCCTGGTGCTGTTCAATCTGAAATTGGCCTCAACAATGGTTGGTTATATCGCAGCTTTAAAAAATTAATTATCAACCGCTTGTTGAAAAAAGTAGAAAACTCTGCAGAGGCTTTATATTATTTAGCAGCAGATCCCTCCCTAAAAGAAACCTTTGGTCAATATTTTTTTCTTACACATCCAACGATGCCGGCAAAACATGCAATAGCTAACTCACTTAGTAAAAAAGTATTGGCGTGGTCAAAAGAGGTAATCAAGCTAGCGCTTTAATCTATTCATGACGATGATGATACTAGAGAAAATCCATTATCCCCCATATGATATTAATTTTTTTTAGTGTTTTTTGACGGTTCCGAGATAAAACTTAATAAATAGTTCATAATTGGTGTAAGATAAAAGTCATAAAATAGTAATAGTCAAACTTAATCCAATGGGGGAAACTTGGATGGAAATTGTTGTACTATACACAGAGTCTAGTTTAAAAGCGAATTTGGATTTTTTAAAGAACAAAATAGTCGGTACTTACAACCATCTACCATTACAACAAATAGAAACGCAACTTCATTCATTGAAAATGGATTTCTTAATATTTTTCCATTCAACGAATGTGTTGGAAAACCTAAAATTAGAAGTGATTAAAAAGGTTAAATCATTAAAAGATATTCCTATTCTTACCATTATTCCCAAGAATGAAAATTTATTAGAAACTGCTTTTCATCACGGCTCAGACGAAGTTATTTACGCCCCATTCTCACAGCAAGAATTCATCATTCGCGCTCAGGCTTTATTAAAGAGACGCTTTCATAAAATGCAAAAAAATGCCAAACAAATTATGATTCAGGATTTGACACTTGATACAGATCAATATCAAATCACCAGAGGGACAGAAGTCTTACCTGTTACAAAACTCGAATTTAATATTCTTTTAACCTTGGCAACCAATCCAGATAAAGTGTTCATGAAAAAAGAACTTTATGAAATGATTTGGCAAGATCAGTATTACGACAATGGTAATGTCTTAAATGTCCATATTCGGAGACTAAGAAAGAAAATCGAACATAATCCAGATGAACCTAAAATTATCGAAACAAAATGGGGTATTGGTTACAAAATAAACCTAAACAAAAAAGTGGTCTAAGACCACTTTTTCTTTTCTTTATATCAAGGCCGCGGAGGATGGGAACCCGGCTTTAGAGGACCTTTTCAGAGGCGTCTCCTACGGAATCTTAACCATCTACCTAAGCTAACGAATCAAACTTCACTAATTTAGAACGATGGTCTTTAGTAGTTCCCATCCTCTAATTAAATTATATCCACCGGGAATGAAATGTATAGGGTTTGGTTCAAAGTTTGTTAAGAACTTTTTCTTATGGTTTTTTGGATGAATAAAATCAGACCAAATATAGGCAAAACCGACACAATAAGCATCGAAGTACCTAAAGCAAACCATTTTAAAGCACTGATACTTACACCAAGTAATGCTAAGAAAGGAATTTCAATTGGAAATAAACTTACCAACACAGTAAATGTAATATTCTCTAAATAATCTAATAACGTTGCAATCAAAGGCAAAAAGATGATGAGGTTTCTAAGTTTAATTGAGTTGGGTATAAAACGATTCAAGGTTGAAAACAAAGGTAAGCCATATACAAGGGGCCAAATTAAATCAAATGTCCATCGTTGCCAAATATAGTAGGCTCTGCCTGATTCACCGTAAGCTTCGACAATTCGATAGATTGCAGAAGGATCAAAAGAAAAGTTTGTATCAATCGATTCCGTAAGACCTTGGTCATACGTAGCCATTGAAACCGCTGGTAGAATTACCACCATAAAGAACACAAAAACAAACCAGGTTGCAAGAATAAAACCGGGATGTTTGATGATGGACTGAATGCTAATTTTTTTCATATTTATATTGTACAAGTTATTGATTCAAATAAAAAAGTCACACCATGTTGTGATGTGACTTTTAAGAAATTTACTTCTTAACTGGTTTTGCGGGAGCAGCAGGAGCTTTAGCTGGGGCTGGTGCTGGTTTTGCCGCTGGTTTTGTTGGAGTGGCCATGTTATTTTCCTCCTATTACCTTAGTTATACGCCCAACCAAGATAATTGTTACGATTTGCCACTTGTGAAAACATTTCAAAAAATGAAGTGCCGATTAAATCGACTTTTTTTTCGTGGTCTGCCCAACGATAAAAAACAAACTAATCAACAAAGTCCCAAGGTTTATCATTGTGAATTGATAAAGTAATTTTGAAGTGGTCATGAGAAATTTGAACGGACTTCCTGTTCCATAATTTAACAAGAGAAAATCTTGATTGGTGTAAGCATTGACAATCATTGCAATGACAGCAAATCCTCCAGTAAATAATAACGCCTTAGGAATGTCATGAATGACTGGTTTGTAATAACCTAATTTAATCAAAGCAAGTGGTGCTGTGATCATGATGCCGTGAAAGATAAAACTTGTGATCTCAACCAAATTTCGATTGGTAACCAAGAAAGTTCTGTCCCTAGAATATTGGTTTGAATCAATAATGCAATCAAACCAGCAAGCATAACGGTAGAAAAACTTGCCGGCATGAGCCATTTCTTTAATAATCCATTTTTCGAATCCGGGGTTAAAGCTGGGTAAAGGTACAGAGGAACCGAACAAAGATTCAGTGGTAATTGATAAATGGCAAGATTGCCATTTCGATTGATAAGAAAAATTAATCTCAACAACTCAACTGCTAAAAATAGAATGGTAAAAATTCGAAGATATTTTTTTTGAGTTTTTATATTTGCATCTTTCTTTAATGTAAACAAAAAAAAATAATACGATTAAGAATAAAAAATCCGTTCCAAACAAATGTTTTTCTCCAAAAACTTGTGCATGCATGTTATGTTACCTTTTCTTATCGCAAGCTAAATTGCGTTATCAAATTTATTTTAGTTTGGTCGAACTGAAACATCAATTTACTTTTGCTTGTGATTTGATTGACTTATACATTAAATTACGTAAAATTTGATTGAACACACTTATAGAAATGTAAGGTCGTTGGAACTATTAGGGTCTAAAGGAACCTTCCTATGACAGCCAGAGAAATGGTTTGTCATTAATTTTAACTTGATAAACCACCTAATCATCATTTAAATGGAGGTTTATTATGTCGACAGTATTAATCATTGGAAGTGGTGGTGTTGCCTCTGTTGGAGCACAAAAATGTGCCCAAAATAACGAGGTTTTTAAAACCATCATCGTTGCGAGTCGAACCAAATCAAAATGCGAAGCAATCGTCGAACGTTTAAAAAAATATCCGGTAATTTCAATTGCTGAACAGGTTGATGCAGAAGTCAAAGAAAATGTTGTTGCATTGATAAAAAAATATAAGCCAGCGTTAGTAATGAATTTAGCTTTGCCTTATCAAAATATTCCAATCATGGAAGCGTGCATTGAAACTAAAACACATTATTTAGATACTGCTGCTGCAGAAGTTAGAGAAAAAGCTGGATTTGAATACAGCACCCAATGGGTTTATCACGATCGCTTTAAAAAAGCTGGTGTGATGGCATTACTTGGAAGTGGATTTGATCCCGGCGTCACCAGTGTTTTTTGCATGTACGGAAAAAAACATTATTTCGACACGATCGATTACATTGATATCTTAGACGCTAACGGTGGCGATCATGGTTATCCCTTTGCCACAAATTTTAATCCTGAAATCAACATTCGTGAAATCACCATGCCTGGTCGCTATTACGAGCAAGGACAATGGAAAGAAATTCCAGCATTAACAGTGAAAGAAACTTATCCATTGGATGAAATTGGTCCTAAAGATATGTATTTGATGTATCACGAAGAATTAGAATCCATCGTTAAGTTTATTCCGGAAGTTAAAAGAGCGCGATTCTACATGAGTTTCTCAGAAAAGTATTTAACCCACCTTCGGGTGTTGGTTAATATTGGGATGACGTCAGTTAAACCTATCATGTATGAAGGTAGACCGATTGTTCCTTTACAATTTTTAAAAGCTGTTTTACCCGATCCATCTTCACTAGGACCTCGTACCAAAGGTAAAACCAATATTGGTGTCATCCTGCAAGGACACAAAAATGGTAAACCAGTTCAATACCGTGTCTTCAATGTCTCAGATCATGAAAAGGCGTATGCAGAAGTCGGTTCTCAAGCAATTAGTTATACCACTGGTGTTCCAGCAATGATTGGTGCTGCCCTGATTCTTACCAAACAATGGTCGGGTCAAGGTGTCTTTAATATGGAGCAATTTAATCCAGATCCTTACATGGATTTATTAAACAAATGGGGATTGCCTTGGAAAGAAAGCTTTAAGCCTCTTATCATTAAGTAAAGGATGGTTGACATGAAACTTACCCCAGGGTTACCTACGCCTTATTACTTAATTGATGAAAGTTTAATTTTAAAAAACCTTCAAATCATCAAGCAAATCAAGGATTTAAGTGGATGCAAAGTCTTGCTTGCACAAAAAGCTTTTTCTAGTTTTTACTTTTATCCATTACTGAGTCAATACTTGGATGGCACAGCATCAAGTGGTCTTTTTGAAGCTCGCCTAGCGCACGAACACTTTGGAAAAGAAGTTCATGTTTTTACACCCGGATTTAAAGAAGAAGAATTTAAGGATGTGTTGAAATATAGCGATCATATTGTATTTAATTCAAATTCCCAGTTAATTCGATTCAAAGAAAGAGCATTGAAAGCAAAAAAAACAATTGGTATTCGTATCAATCCAGAGGTTTCAACCCAAACTGGAAACTCCATGTATGACCCTTGTTCTCCTACGTCAAGAATGGGAATCAAAGTTCAAGATATTGACGCTAAACTTTTAGATGGCGTTTCAGGATTTCACTTCCATACCCTTTGCCAACAAAACGCGGATGCGCTTGAAACCACTGTCAAAGAAGTGGAAAAGAAATTTGGTAAATACTTTTCTAAATTGAAATGGATTAATTTTGGTGGCGGACATCATCTTACGAGGGCAAATTATGATATTCCAAAACTCGTCAAAATCATCCGGTATTTCAAGGATAAATATCAACTGGATGTTTACTTAGAACCCGGAGAAGCGATTGTTCTAAATGCTGGTTTTTTAGTTAGCAAAGTTCTTGATGTAACAAAGAATGACGTGGAAATTGCAATCTTAGATGCCTCTGCAACCTGCCATATGCCTGACGTCTTAGAAGCGAAATTTATTCCTCCTGTAATTAGTTCCGATCCAAAAGGAACCCATGTCATCCGGTTATCTGGGGCAACTTGCTTAACGGGTGATGATATTGGCATTTATCGGTTTGCTAAACCCTTAAAAGTTGACGACACGATTGTCTTTCAAGACATGGCGTTGTACACCATTGTTAAAAACAACACCTTTAACGGCATTCCTCTGCCAAGTATTTATGCTAGAAAGCTTGATGGGAAAGATGTGCTTGTCAAAGCTTTTGACTACAGCCATTTCAAAGGAAAATTATCATAGTTTATGAAAGCAATTGTCGCCAAATTTGGCGGGACATCGATGGCATCTGCCACCACAATCAAACAAGTCGCAAAGATCATCAAACAAGATACTTTACGAAAATTTATTGTTGTCTCTGCACCAGGTAAGCGCGATGACAAAGATACAAAGGTCACCGATTTACTTTATCAAGTAGCGAAAGATATTCAACAAGGCAAAGATCCGGTTTCTTTTAAAGTTATCCGTCAGCGATTTGTAGAGATTGTAGAAGAATTGAAGTTAGATTTGCCAATCAAATCCATTCTTCAGGACATCCTGCAAAAAATGAAGATATCAAAATCCCTTCCTTATATCGTTTCTCGAGGCGAATACCTCTCTGCTTTAATCCTTTCAAACTATCTTGATTTTGCTTTCCTTGATGCGGCAGATATTATTCGCTTTAAGGGTAACCAATTAAATCGAACCAAAACAAGAAATGATGCGAGTTTACTTCTTAAAAAACACCCCTATGTTGTGGTTGGTGGTTTTTATGGCAGTGATGAAAATGATCAAATTCAAATTTTGCCACGGGGTGGATCTGATATTAGTGGGGCTCTCATTGCAGACGCTGTTGATGCAAAACTTTATGAGAACTGGACGGATGTAGATGGATTCCTAACATGTGATCCTCGAATTGTTGAAAAACCGGAACGCATTGAAGCTTTAACATACCGAGAACTAAGAGTTTTATCCTTTATGGGTGCTAGTGTCATCCAAGCAGAAACGATGTTTCCCTTGATTAAGAAGGGGATTCCAACCCAAATCAAAAACACCTTCAACCCAACTGGTGAAGGCACGATGATTTTTAGTAAACTTCCTCCCGATCGCTACCAGAGTGCAATTACAGGTATTACCGGTGTTAAAGGTTTTAATCTCGTCGTTGTTGAAAAAGAAATGATGTCTGAGACGCTAGGGTTTGATCGAAAAATCCTTAGAGTGTGTGAAAAACTTGGTATTAACGTTGAACACTTCCCATCTGGTACCGATACATTCTCAATGATGATTGAGTCTAAATACTTACAAGATGGTAAAAAAGAAGCTTTATTATCAAAACTCAAAAAAGACCTAAGACCAGATGTGATCGAAGTGACAGAGGGAATATCCTTAATCTACGTTGTAGGTCGAAATCTATTACAAAATAAAATGAATGTTCTCAAGGTCTTCTCAGCTTTAGTAAATGCGAATGTAAACTTAAAAATGATTGATTATGGTAGTAATGGTTTACACTTGGTCATTGGTGTTGAGGATATTGACTATAAGTTTGCAATTAATGCTTTGTACAACGAGTTCGTCCTAGGAGGAAATACAAAATGAAAACTATCTCACTTGCGATTGTCGGTGCAACTGGTGTTGTTGGTAGAAAATTTTTAGAGGTTTTAGAAGAACGCAAAATCAAGGTAAGCAAATTAGTACTTTTTGCCTCAGAACGAAGCAACGGTATGATGATTCCTTTTCAAGGTAAAAATTATCCTGTCATCACCTTAACGGAAGAAAATGTTAAAAAAAATCCAGTTGAATATGCATTATTCAGTGCAGGTAGTGATGTTTCCTTGCAATTTGCACCGATCTTTGCAAAACAAAAAACTTTAGTGATTGATAATTCTGCCGCTTGGAGAATGGATCCAAACGTTCCTTTAGTCGTTCCTGAAGTGAATCCCAAAGATGCATTTAAACATCAATACATCATTGCAAATCCCAATTGTTCTACCATTCAGGCTGTTGTGGTCATGAAGCCTTTACATGACGCCTTCACCATTAAGCGTATGGTGATTGCAACTTATCAAGCTGTGAGTGGTGCAGGAAGTAAAGGTCTTCACGACTTATCTGAAAAACTACCAACTGGAAAAACTACCAAATTTCCATATCAAATTTATGAGAATGTGATTCCACATATTGATATTTTTATGGAAAACGGCAATACAAAGGAAGAAGAAAAAATCATCAAAGAATCTCGTAAAATTATGGGATTACCTAATCTCAAAATAAGTAGTAGCGCTGTTAGAGTTCCAGTTAAAAATGCGCATAGTGAAGTGATCAACTTAGAGTTTGCAAAACCATTTGAATTGGCAAAAGTCTATACTTTATTATTTAAAGCTCCCGGTGTCGTTGTTTACGATAAACCCGAGAAGAAAGAGTATCCAATGCCTTTATTGGTAGATGGAAAAGACGACGTCTACGTTGGCAGAATCAGAAGAGATGAATCCATTGAAAATGGCTTAAATATGTTTGTGGTTGGGGATAATTTAAGAAAAGGTGCTGCTACAAATGCAGTACAAATCCTTCAACTCTTTATTCAATAAACTTATGAATATCCTAATTTACCTCGCAATTTTCTTGGCGAAAATGACAGAAGTTAGTATCGGTGTTTTTCGTTTACTTTTAATGACCAAGGGATTTCGAAAACAAGCGGCCTTAATTGTGTTCTTTGAACAAATGATTTGGGTCATTAACGTCTCGGTTGTTGTCACGCGCATCACCGAAGACCCTCTACGGGTTTTAGCTTATGCGAGTGGTTTTGCTTTTGGATTATACTTTGGATCTTGGTTAGAAGGTCGAGTTGGTCTTGGCAATATTAAAGCTGAAATTATTGCTGAAAAGGATGATGCCTTAGCCTTTGCTGAAGAACTAAGAAATAATGGTTTCGCTGCAACCATCTTGGAATCCGTAGGCAAAGCCAATCACCGCAACGCGATGATTGTTTCCTATATTCCTCGCAAGAAAAGAAAAATGGTTGCCCAATTGGCAACCCATTTTCCAAAAGCAGTCGTGACCTTCTTAGATGTTAGACCTGTCCAAGGTGGATACGGTACCGCTAAAAAACGCTAATTAACCTCTTGTTGTTTTTAACGCAACGGCCCAAGATTCAACTTGATCAAATAGCTTATTTAATAGACCCACTTGATAATTGGCAGGCTTAAACCCTTCGGTTTGGCTCATTTCGGTATTTAGATTAAACAACACATGTTGTTGAACATCTGCAACACCCAAGGCGCCCAAAATCGTTCTTAAGTGTTCGGCAGCACGCGCTCCACCCGCAAATCCATAACTGACAATGCCTGCTGGTTTATTGATCCAAGTAGGAATGCCTGCTAAATCTAAGGCGTTCTTTAACGACCCAGTAACTGAGTGATTGTATTCGGCAGCAATAAAGATGTAAGCATCGAGACTGTTTATCTTTTCATTCCACTTTTGAATCAATTCTTTTGCTTCTTTTTCGCCTAATAGTGGCAAGGCATATTCTGAAACATTTACCAATTCATAAGTAACTTTGCGAGTTTTACTTTGAGTTAAAACCCACTTTCCAATGTTTTGACCAACATTTCCCACACGCGTCGAACCAACAATAATTCCAACTTTCATATATGCTCCTTACCCCTCCTATAGGGGGGGTATGATTATCATAGCTTTAAGATCAAAGCTGATGCAAGATAAATGCTTATTGATTGAATGAGTGGTTGCCATGGTTACATAATCATCTTATGAATTTCACTAAGGCTTGTATGCCAGTTCTTATATTCGTTTTGACTGCGTGTAACGGATCAAATTCTACCATTCCAAGTAGTTCTTCAACTGCATCAACTGCTTCCAGTAGAACCTCATTAAGCTCTGTGTCCACCATCACCTTTGAAAACAATCTCCTTTACGGATCAAACGAGAGACAAGTGCTTGATATCAGTTACTCCAACGATTTAACTTCACCAGTTCCTGCCGTTTTATTCATCCACGGGGGTAGTTGGATTAGTGGCGACAAGTCCAACATGCTAAAGTACAGAACTTCAGTCATGAATGAAGGTTATGTTTATATCAGCATGAACTATCGATTAATAACAATCCAGGCTACATATCTTGATATGTTAGAGGATGTTGATTTAGCCATTCAATTTATCAAAAATCAGACTTCTGGAATGCCGATTGATACAACACAAATTGTATTGGCGGGAGAAAGTGCTGGCGCCCACCTAGCCATGCTTTATAGTTATCGAAATACAAGCCCAATACCCATTCGATTTTTACTGGCATTGGTTCCACCTGTTGATTTCACTGATCCAAACTACATCAATTTTGGTAATGCATCCACTCAATTGTTTTTAGCTAACCAACTCATGCAAACGAATATTGTGGATGCAAATGAGTTAATCCTAAACGGTTATCCTGAAAGTTGGCTTGACGCTTCACCTATTTATTATCTAGAAACTGCAATTCCAACTTTAATGGGTTACGCAGCCTTAGATGAGTTAATCCCGCAAAGCAATTATGAACGATTTCTAGGCAAGGTTGTTGAATTCAACGCTCCAATAGAGGCAATTTTATTCCCAAACAGCGGACATAGTCTCGATAACGATCCTGTTGAACTCGCGTTAATTTTTGATACCTTTTTTACAAGATTAGAAACATATTTGCAGTAAATCATATCGTTTGACATTTGATACCCATATGGGTATATTGACGTTATGAAATGTAATCAAGATTTATTACATCGTATGAAAAGACTTCATGGACAAATGAACGGTATTTTAAATATGATGGAAAAGCAAGATTCTTGTGAAGACTTGGTGACGCAATTAAAAGCAATACGAGTTAACTTAGATAAGACAATTTCACTTATAACAACCGAGAACCTTCAACAAATTATGTTAGATAACCCTGAAAATAAAAAAGCAATTCAAGATGCGATGAATTTAATCGTGAAGAGTCGATAGTTATGTTTGATTTACAAATTCAACAAAGACCTATTCCAGAAATATTTGAAACCACACCATTGTGGGATCTTTTAGTGATTGGTGGAGGCCCTGCAGGTCTTAATGCGGCTTTGTATACCCAAAGAAAAGGCTTAAAAGTTGGAGTGATTGCTAAAGAAATTGGCGGTCAACTTCATAACACCTCGACGGTTGATAACTACTTAGGCATTCCTATGATTGAAGGTAAAAACTTATCTTCGGTTTTTATGAAACACCTTGAAGCTTTAGATGTTCCTTTTTATTTAGATTATTGGGTGGCAAGTATTCAAAAAAGTAATGGTGTGTTCTTTGTTACGATGGATAATGGAACTGTTTTAAAAAGCAAAACGATTCTATTGGCAACGGGTGGTCAACCAAAGAAGTTAAACATACCTGGAGAAGCAACGTTTGCAAACAAAGGTGTTTCCTATTGCACAACTTGTGACGCGCCGTTTTTTAAAGGAAAGAAAGTCATCGTTGCAGGTGGCGGAAACAGTGCTGCTGATGCTGTTTTAGATCTAACTGCTTGGGCAAAACACATTACCGTGGTTCACCGTAGTCAATGGCGAGCAGACAAAATCATCTTAAACAAATTTCAGGCAATTCCAAATCTAACAACATTCCTGGAAACCCAAATTCTATCAATTGAGGGTAAAGAAAACATGGAAGGCGTATGGGTTTTAGATAAATTAAACCAAACCAAACGTTTTATTGAAGCGGATGGTTTATTTATTCAAATTGGTTTGATTGCCAATTCAACATTGATTCAACCCCTCACCAAAACCAATGAAAAGGGTGAAGTGTGGGTCGATGAACATTTTATGACGACGATTCCTGGCTTATTCGCAGCGGGTGATGTTACGCAGCACCCATTCAAACAAATTGTCATTGCCGTAGGAGATGGTGCAAAAGCCGCTCTGGCAATTCAACAATATTTAATCCATCATTCCTAAGGAGGTATTTATGGAAAAATTCTTTAATGACGATATTCGTAACCAAATCACTCAGATTTTAGGACAAATGGTGAGACCGATTACCATTAAATTATTCATTGATGAAAAAGGATGCCAAACTTGCAACGAAACCAAACAATTGTTAGGTGAGTTCAAAGAAACCAGTTCCAAGATCAATCTAGAAATATTGGATAAAAATCAAAATCCAAAAGAAGCGGAAAAGTATGGCATTACCTTGCTTCCTAGTTTTGTCATGCTTAATGACTTAGGCGAGTATAAAGGTGTTAAGTTCAACGGCATTCCTGCTGGTCACGAAATTAACTCTTTCATCAGCGCCTTAATTGAAATGTCAGGTCACCCACTTAAAGTTCCCCAAGTTGCACTTGATCGTATCGCTAAAATTGATAAACCAGTTAACATAAAGGTTTTTGTAACCCTTAGTTGCCCACACTGCCCAGGTGCTGTGCAAAATGCCCATCGATTAGCGATGCTCAATCCAAACATTAAAGCAGAAATGATCGAAGCGAATACGTTCCCAGCAATGTCTCAACAATATAATGTTTCGGGTGTACCTAAAATTATCATTAATGAAAAATATGAATTGCTTGGAAATCAACCCTTAGAAGCATTCCTTAATGAGATTGAAAAATCATTAAGAGCATAAAACCAATCCAACAAAAAAAGCGCCCGTAAGGACGCTTTTTAATTTTAAATTAATCTAATCCTGTAACTTTGGGCCCACGATAAGTACTCATACCACCCATGACATTGGTTACCTGATAACCTTGTTTTCCAAGGAAATCACATACCGCTTGGGACCGTGAACCAGAATGGCAAACGACGTAGTATTGCTTGTTTTTTGATAGTTTAGGAAGATGATTCATAAATTCAGAAACCGGACACAACATTGCTCCGGAGATATGTCCTAATGTATATTCATCAACCTCGCGAACATCAATAATTTGAATTGGACTTTTCTTCATCAGCCGTTCTAACTCAGGCATCAAAATAGTTTTAAACATATGGTTAAAAAAATACGACTGAACCGCGTTAGTTGTTCTTTGCCAACACAACCGAAGTGTTCGTTCCAAGATTGGTTGTGCCTGAGGCTATTAAAGAACCCGATGAGACGAATAAAACATTATAGCCAGTTGCATTAAAAGTAATGCCTGCATTATTGCCGTTATGGATAATCACATATTCATCATACATATCCGTCGAGGATAAGTGAGATGTAATTCGATATGCGGCAGTGGAATTACCGAACGTTAACCCACCAAATTCCGTTAAATCCGTTTGTTGTAAACCAATTTCTTGGCTACTTGATAAACGCATGGATTCAGTGTTTTTTCTTAACTCAATCATTTCTTGATACTTGGTAAAGTATTCAAAATGAGTGGCTTTGTTTGCCCACTTAATGGAGTTAACAGAGTCGGGCGCGTTATAAGAGTTGTGATTAAAGCTTCCATCTGCGTTAATCTTTTGTCTCATCAATTCATCGCCAGCATGGAAGAAAGGAATCCCTTGTGAGAAGATCATCATTGAAGAGGCTTGGGTGTTTACTTTGGGGGCATTTGCCTCACTCACACCCGAGAGCAATAACTTATCAAACAAACCATGATTGTCGTGTGCGGAAACATAATTTACAACTCTCTTAGGATCGGTATTGGTATTTAATTGCCCTTTAAAAGCACGTCTTAATGAAGATAAGTTGCTGGAGTTTGGCGAAGCGGTTTGTACCCATCCTTTAGAAGCACCATCGAATACACCACCTCGAATTGCATCACGCATTAAATCAGAGAAGGCCCCAATATTCGCCATATTGCTGGATGCTAAATTAGATTGGTTTGCCATTGGAACATTAGAGTAAGGTCTAGTACCTGACATCGTCCAAGCTTCACCATAAATTAAAGTATCCGGATCAATTTGAACCACGCGATCGCGAACGGCTTTCATGGTTGCAGTGTCATGTAAGCCCATTAAATCGAAGCGGAAACCACCTAGTTTATATTCTTCAGCCCAGAATGCAGTTGAATCAACAATAAATTTAGAGAACATAAAACGTTCTGAAGCGGTATCGTTACCGACACCAGAACCATTGGATAAGGAACCATCTAAGTTATAACGGAAGAAATAACCAGGTACCAAGCGTTGGAAGTTACTTCCATTCGCATCACCTAAGTGGTTATAAACGACGTCAAGAACAATCTTAATACCTTCAGCGTCATAAGCTTTCACCATATCTTTGACTTCACGAATTCGCACCAATCCATCGTGCGGATTGGAAGAATATTGGCCTTCAGGAACGTTAAAGTTTAATGGATTATAACCCCAGTTAAATTCATCTGCTAATTCATTATTGTGGTGGTCATACATTGGTAAAATATGAACCGCATTTACACCTAGTTCTTTAATATGATCAAATCCAGTTTTTACTGTTCGACCCGAACCTGTAAAGGTTGTACCAGTTTCGTGCATGGCAGCATATTTACCGCGATTAGCTGCGGTACCATTCCACGAACTATCCATCGATAAGTCACGAACATGAAGTTCATAAATAATGGCATCTGTATTCGAATTGTAGGTATCCTCGTCATTCACTGAATCCCATCCAGTTGGATTGGTACGAGCAAAATCGACAATCATCCCACGACGACCGTTAACACCAGCGCCTTTTGCATATGGGTCCACTACTTCATGAATACCACTCGCGTTATTAACAACATATGTATAGTATTTACCGTGAAGATCACCAGAAATCGTCGTTTCCCAAACACCACGATCGCCGCGCGTCATATTGGTTTGTGTATAGTCATCATTACCTAATTGTGCAGAAATTGACTCTGGTGTTCCGTTATTATAGATTCTCAATTTCATATCCGAAGACGTTGGAGCCCAAACTTTAAAGGTTGTTGATTGCTGTGAATAAATCGCACCTAATTCACCAGTGTAATTAAATTGTTCACCAAATGTTGAAGATGAGAATAAGTTATTTACAAGCACTGGAACCGTTCTTGGTTTAGGGTCATTTTCTGAGAAATAGACTTTGGCTGTGTATTGTGCGGTAAAATCTACCGGACTAATTTCGGTTGCAATATTGACATATACATCGACCGCATTATTAATTGTTAATGCATTAACTGTTTTCTTTAATACATCATTTTCATAAATTTCAATTTTATTGGCGGCTGCCGTTGTACTCACTAAGATAATCGATGAGTTTTGGAACATTGCTGAACGTACACCGTTATATACAGTTCCGGTTGTATCTACAAATACGGAAGGATTCATTGATCTCAAAAATACGTGATAATCGCCATTTTCATTAGCAGTCCATTCAGTTAGATTAACGAAACGATCTGAGCTTGTGTCTTTAGAATTCCAATCCTCGTTCGGTAAACTTTTACGAACAATAAAACCAATCACATCAGAACCAGCCCATCGGGATAGTGGTTCTCTTAAATATTTACCATAGGTGGTTTCTCCATCAAATTGATAACCAGCACCTTCATAACCTAACGCCCAAATCCACATATTCCAATTTTCATATGCAGCGTCGGGACGATTATAGTGAAAAATAATGGTGGGTTCACTTTCTGCAGGTAAATCTAATGGATCCAAAATGGTGTTTTCTGAAATAGAACTCGTTGTGGTACCTCCACAAGCGGCAATCACAAACATCAATGAAACAAGCAAAGTTGCTGTTTTTTTCATAAAAATCTCCTTTTTCTATTTCATATTATCACGAAGGTTCTTTATTCTAGAAATGGTTTTTGATGACAATTGTTAATTTGTAAATTTTTATCGATTTCTTCTTTACAAATAAATGTAAGCGCTTTAATATGGTAGTTAGGAATAGAAAAGGAGGATTTTTTGATGAACAAAAATCATCTATTACCTGCATTGTTATTTGTTTTAGCCGCTTGCGGCGGAACGACATCGTCATCCGCTCCTGCATCCTCGATCGCTTTAGATACAAATGAGTATCGCTTTATTGGTGGACAAGCCAATATTGGTAGTTGGAGTCCAGCAAATGCTCCAGTCATGACTCGTGCAACTGGCACCAACTCATTCTCATGGACTGGTGATCTTTATGAAGATTCAACTTGGAAATTAGTCATCGGTACTGATTGGGCAAACGGTGAAGTTGGCCCTCTATCAGCTGGTTTAACTATCATTGATAAGGGTGTAACTTGGACCAAAGACGCTGAAGGCGCATTAGTTATTCCAGAAGATTCAAACTCTGGTTTTGATCCAGGTTTAGGTGGTGTTGGTAACTTCTCAACCAAAGTTGATGGTAACTATACGGTCACTTTCGTCTCTCTCCCAGCCTTAACAAGAACCTTTACGATCGTTCGTAATGGTGATCCAGAAGTCTTACCTCCTTCAATTACAGATTGGGCATTAGTGGGCACCATCAATGGATGGAATGCTGCTGATCAATCTTTCAAACTCGCTAACTTAAATGACGAAAATGAATCCTACTCCTTAACCGTTAACTTATATGCAAACGAAGAATTTAAGTTTGTGAAGAATGGTGCATGGGGTGGTGATTTAGGTTTCTCAGCTCTTGCAAACCCAAACCCATTAGACTTACTTGACCAAGGTGGCAACATCAAAGTTGTACGTGATGGTTCTTACACTATTGCCTTTGATGGTGAAACTGCAACTGTTGAACGCGCTGGTTCTTTAGTCCGTCCTGAAGGTGGTTTACACCTTGTTGGAACTGTTACTGAACCAGGTTGGACTCCAAGCGACACCACATTAGCATTAACTGATACTGCTGGCGATGCTAAATACTATGGTGTATTTGATTTAGGTGTTGACAAAGAATTTAAGATCAAGAATGGTACTGCATGGGATGTTGGTTTTGATGCAGGTTTTGATAAAGTTGCATCCTTCCCAGTTGGTGCAATGGTTAGTGCTGGTGGCAATATTAAAGTCTTAGTCGGCCACGCTTTCTTAATCGAAGCTCGTGTTGTTGGAAACTCAGTTAGAATCGTGATTTCTCCAGCATGGAAGACCTATGGTTTCCCATCATTAGTCTATACTCCAGGAGTTGGTACTACTGCTGGTTATCTCAATACGACAAATGAATTCTGGAACGCACATGCTCAAATGAGAGTTTATGGCATGGATGGAACCAAGACCAAAGTTAACTTCGAATATACTGGTGTCGCTACTCATGAATACTTATTTAAGATCGAAGGTAATGGCGCCGCTAAAGAAGCTCGCTCAGTTGCAACTGGTGAAAGACAAACCTATACCTTAGATATTTCTGATTTATCTGAAACACAACGTGCTGGTTTGAATTTAGTGGTCTTCTTCCACACTTTACCAACCAACCCAGTTGAAGGCACAATTACAGTTCACTCAGTTTCATTCGCTGCTTAATATTTAAATTTAATTTAGAGGTATTTTTAATGAACAAAAAGCTGAAAATTTCAGTGCTTGGTTTACCTCTTCTCCTTGTTGCCTGTGGTGGCACTCCTAGTGAAGGCCCAGTCAAACTTAAGATTTGGGGTCCTAACCAAGAACAAAACTTCTTACAAGCTAAAGCTCAAGAATTCTTAGAAGCTAACCCAGATTTGAATGTCGAATTCGAATTTGCTGCGGTTGGTGAACCAGAACTTAAGAGCGTTCTCACTCTTGATATCGCCGGAGGTGCAGACGTGTTTGCCTTCCCAGATGATCAATTACAAGACCTTGTAACGGCGGGGGCTTTGTCCCCCGTCCAACAATATCGAGCAGATGTTTTAGCTCGTAATATTGAATGGTCGGTTGATCTTGCCAAAATTGGTGACACCTTATATGCCTATCCAAATACTGCTGATAACGGTGTCTTCATGTACTATGACAAACGTTATATCTCAGCGGAAGAAATGACTTCACTCGATTCAATCTTGGCGAAAGCTGAAGAATTGGATTCAAGTATTGTTATTGATCCAATGGGTGGTTGGGCGATGTCGATGTGGTTTGCTACAACAGGGAATATTTCCTGGGATGCAGCGACACGTACTCAAGAAATCGACTGGAATAATGAAGAAGGTTTAAATGCTGCTAAAGGTATGTTTAATGCCTATGCAACAAACCGAGTCATTCGTGACCAAGGTTTAATGCCAACTTTATTCTTAGAAAATGAAGAAGATATTACCAAAGGCATCATCGCAGGTGTTTCTGGAACTTGGAATGCAAACTCATTTACAGGCATTCTTGGCGAAGAAAATATCGGCATGATTAAAATGCCAACCTTCACGCATGGTGATGGTACGGAAGTGCAATTAGGATCCATGGTTGGTGCGAAATTGATTGGTGTTAACGGATTTACCCAACAACCAGCAATCGCTCACCAATTTGCAAACTTTATTACCAATGCAGAAACCCAAATTGATCGCGCCTTACAACTTGGTGTTGGTCCAAGTAATTTGGAAGCTGCTGCTGATGAAGAAGTTCAAGCCATTCCTTCAATTAAAGCCATTTCTGATCAAGCACCATATGGCATTCCACAAGCGAAGTCTGTTTCTTCGTTCTATTGGACACCAGCTGGCGCCTTTGCTGATGCAGTCATTACAGAAGCTAGAGGCATTGACGCTTTAGTTGAAGAAAACTTACAAGCAGCGATTACCGCACAAACTGTTGAAAACAATGAAACGGCAATTGCAGCTTTCCGTGCAACTGAAAAAGCTCGTTTAATTGCGTTAAGCTTTGAAACGTTACAAGATAAACTCGATGCATTTGTCGAGGGTGTCTTAGCTGTTAACGAAGGGTAAGTTTAAGTCGATTTAAAAACTCAGGGTAGCGAAAACGTTATCCTGAGTTTTTGTTATTATAAAAGAATAGGAGTGCATTCATGAAAGACGAATCCAAAAGCATGCCTTTTTATGTGTGGATCCCTTTAGGTATTTGGGATTCAATCGTCTCCTTATCAAAAAGCGTTTTTGGATTTATCTATTCGATTGTGTTATCGATTCTCACCTTCTTTTATCGTTTTGGTAAAGGTTTAATCAATTTTTTTGTTCTCCTTTACAAAATGTTTGCTCATTACATCAACATATTTATCAAAGGTGATAAGCATACAAAACTCTCTTACCTGATTATGGGTTGGGGTGCTTTTATTCATAAACAATACGTTAAAGGTGTTGGATATTTTGTGCTACAAGTTGGCATAATTACCTCAATCTTTACTGTGTTTTGGCGATATCTTGTTAAGTTCACGACGCTTGGTACCGATGTGACCAGACCAGCAGGTTTTGATGAAACGTGTAATTGTTATGTCCCTGCGACAGAAGGCGATAACTCGATGCTTGTGCTTCTATTCTCAATTGCGGCTTTGTTGTTGGTATTTGGTTTATTTTACTTATACACATTAAATATCGAAACCGCTTATAAGAACCAAAAATTAGTCGCTGCTGGTAAGACACCACAAGGTTTTAGAAAAGATGCAGATGAGTTATTAAATCATCGTTTCCATGTCACAGTTTTAACCTTCCCAACCATCTTCGCATTTACATTCACCGTTCTTCCTCTTATTTTTATGATCCTATTAGCGTTTACCAATTTTGACCGCTTCCATCAACCCCCCGGCACCTTATTTACTTGGGTTGGTTTGGATAACTTTATGGCGATGTTCTCTGGTCAAACGGGTTATTATCGTTTCCTACCAGGAACGCTTTTCGCAATTTTACGCTGGTCCTTTATTTGGGCATTCTTTGCTACTTTCTTAAACTATTTCTTTGGCATTATTCTCGCCTTGATGATCAACAAGAAAGGTATTCGTTTGAAGAAATTGTGGCGAACCGCTTTTGTGATTACGATTGCGGTACCTCAATTTATTTCATTGCTTGTCATTAATTTCTTCTTAAATGATTTAGGACCCTTAAAAAACTTCTTTGTAGAAATGGGTTGGGTGGGTCAAGGATTTAGTTTTTTAGGTATCGCTGAAAATGCTCGTATCACCGTTATTATCGTCAACCTTTGGGTTGGTGTTCCTTACACGATGCTGATGACTTCGGGTATTTTGATGAACATCCCTCAAGATTTATATGAAAGTGCCACCATTGATGGTGCAGGTACCATTACCAAATTCTTTAAGATTACAATGCCTTATATGTTCTTTGTAACAGGGCCATCTTTATTAACTGCATTTATTGGTAACATCAATAGCTTTGGCGTCATTTACTTCTTAACGGGTGGTGGTCCTAGCTCGCAAACGCTATTCCAAGCAGGTGAAACTGACTTACTGGTGACTTGGTTATTTAAATTAACATTATTTGAACAAGATTATAAAATGGCTTCTACTTTAGGGATTATTATCTTCATCATTTCTAGCTTTATCTCTTTGATTATGTTCTCCAAAATTAAAGGTGTTAAAGATGAGGAGGCATTCCAATAATGATTGAAATCAAGAAAAAGAAACCATCGTTCTTTGGTAGTAAAAAGTTTTTAGAAACCACTTCCAATATTTTTGTTTATGCCTTTTTAACCATTCTTTCAATCATCTGGGTCATTCCCATTTTCTGGTTAGTGATTCAATCGTTCCGTGCAGAACCAGGTTCGGTCCAAGTTAACTTCTTTCCCCAAAGTTATACCTTACAAAATTATATTAACCTGTTTGATCCTGTTGCCTTAGCCCAAACCTCCATTCGCTTTCCTCAATGGTTTTTGAACACATTAATTATCGCAACTGTTACGATGGTAATTTCCACGATCATGGTGTTACTCACCAGTTATGCCTTCTCGCGTTTACGTTTTGGTGCCAGATTACCGATGATGCAGCTCATTCTTATTTTGGGTTTGTTCCCAGGTTTTATGTCAATGATTGCCGTCTTTAACATTCTAAAACTATTAAATTTAACTGGGAATATATGGGGGTTAATCTTTATCTATTCTGGTGGAGCTGGCTTTGGTTATTACATCGCTAAGGGTTATTTTGACACGATAAGCAAGGCGATTGATGAAGCAGCAATGATTGATGGTGCCTCACGCTCACAAATTTTCTGGCATATAATCCTTCCTTTATCCAAACCTATTGTAATCTTTACCGCTTTAACTTCATTTATTGGTCCGTGGGGAGATTATATCTTCGCTCGCGTTATTCTTTTGGATAATACTGAAAGTTACAACGTAGCGGTTGGTTTAGTGTGGATTACGCAACGTGAAAATATTACCCAATACTTTACAACCTTCCTTGCAGGTTCCGTCTTAGTGGCTTTGCCAATTACATTGCTATTCGTCTTCATGCAACGTTATTACATTGAAGGTGTGACCGGCGGGTCGATTAAAGGCTAGCGATGAAACAATCGTTAGGATGGTCTTTTCTTGTCGTGTTATCGACATTAATTTCAGGGTGTGTCAACCCTACACCTAGTTTTTCCTATGATATCGAAGAAATAAGTAACGAAGGTGGTTCGGTTTGGTACGAAATTTTTATTCAATCCTTTTATGATGCGAATGGTGATGGTATCGGTGATCTTAATGGGGTTACTGAAAAATTAGATTATCTCCAAGACCTTGGGGTCTCTGGTATTTGGTTTATGCCGATTCACCCAGGAAATTCTTATCATTTATATGATGTGACGGATTATTACGAGATTGCTCCAAAGTACGGAACCGTGTTTGATTTCCAATATTACTTAGAAGAAGCAAAAGCGCGGAATATCAAAACCATTCTTGATTTGGTAGTCAATCACACATCAAATTCCCATCCTTGGTTCCAAGAAGGATTACTCGATTTTGTGAATGATAGTTGCGGTAGTCCTGCGAGTAAATGTCATTATTATAATTTTTCAAGGACACGTAGTGAAGGGTATGAGCCTTATGGTGGCGGCGTCTATGCTGAGGCTAGATTTTGGTCTGGTATGCCTGATTTAAATCTTGAAAATCCCTTTGTAAGAGATGAAATTGAAGCGATTATGCAGTACTGGTTTGATTTGGGTGTGGATGGATTTAGACTTGATGCGGTCACCTCTTATTTTACCGGTGATGTCAATCGAAATATTGAATTTTTATCATGGATTGGTGATACGGCAAAAGCGATAAAACCCGATAGCTTTATTGTGGCAGAGGGTCCTTGGTCAATGACATCGAACGGTCTACTCCAATATTACCCTGGTCGTGTGGACTCCTATTTTAATTTCCCTGTTTCGGTAACAGGTAATCGAATTGTCGATCGCGTTCGCTTGGAACAAGGTTATGACCTAGCGAGAGTGAATGCATTATTTAATCAAAATCTCTATGCCTTAAGACCAGATGCCATTGATACACCTTTTTTAAGTAACCACGATCAAAGTCGAGTTGCCGGCATTCAATTCGTTGAAAACAACGAACTCTATCATAAACTACTCGCTTCAATTTACTTAATGATGCCAGGGCGACCTTTTATGTATTATGGTGAAGAAATTGGCCTCAAAGGATCGGGTAGAGATGAAAACAAGCGCTTACCTTTGATTTGGTCTGAAACGGATAAAACCGGTGAAACCAATCCAGCCTCTGCCGCTGATTACAATATGAGTTTACAAGTCACGCAAGGGATTGAGGATTTAAAGAATATTCCAAATAGTTTATGGAACCACTATAAAAAAGTGATTTCGGTTCGTAATAAATACAACGCTATCATTGAAAGAGCGCTCATCACTGCATTAAATTTGGATACCCGACTTTACACCCTCGAATATCAGGATGGGGAAGATAACCTTACCATCATCACCAATGTCACTGATGGAGATATTACAATTACTAACGCTACTGGACTGACTTTATTAGAAGGTATTTATCCAACTGTTTCAAAAGGGGTCGTGTCCTCTGACACGATTACCATCCCTGGATTTTCAACCCTGATTCTACAATAAGGGAGGTAGAAACAATGAAGAACTTTGAAAAAATCATGCTTGCGAGCGGTCTGCTTTTAGCAGCTTGTAGCGGTGGTGGACCAAGCGAAACCATTAAACTCAAAGTGTGGGGACCTCAACAAGAACAAAACTTTTTATTCGGGGCTGCTGAAAGATATCTTGAAGCCAATCCCAATCTCAATATTGAATTTGAAATCGCCGCGGTTAGTGAAGTTGAATTAAAGGGTTTTCTAACCCTTGATATTCCATCCGGTGCCGATGTCTTTTCATTTTTAGATGATCAACTACCTGGTTTAGTAAGAGCGGGTGGTTTAGCTAAGGTTCAACAATTTAAACAAGATGTAACCGAAAGAAATATTCCATGGACCGTTGATGTATCAACATTTGAAAATGAATTATATGCCTATCCATACACTGCTGATAATGGGATATATATGTTTTATGATAAACGTTATATTAGCGCAGAAGAAATGACTTCTCTTGATACCATTCTGGAAAAAGCAGCCTCTTTAAATACCAAAATAAATATTGATCAGATGGGTGGATGGGGCATGACCATGTGGTTCATTCCTGAAAATACACTCGCATGGGATGGTGATACCCAAACCATTACATGGAATAGTGAAAACGGTATTGAAGCTGCCCAAGCAATGATGCAATATTATGCCTCTAATTTAATTATTGATACTAATGCATTAATTCCGACTTTATTTTTGGAAAACAATGCCGGTAGACTTGAGTCGGGTATTATTGCCGCAGTTTCCGGTTACTGGCAAGCACCCGATATTACCGAAATATTGGGCGAAAACATGGGCACGATTAAAATGCCGACTTATACCAATCCCGCTGGAGAAACACATCAATTTGGTTCAATGGTCGGTGCACGCTTAGTGGGTGTCAATCCTTTTTCCACCCAACCCGCACAAGCACATGCATTCGCCAATTGGTTAACCTCTCAAGAAAATCAAACCATCAAAGCGAAAGAATTAAAGATTGCCCCCTCTAACTTAGCCTCGATTGAAGATCCTGAGATTCAGCAAATCGGACCGATTCAAGCGTTGACAGCCCAAGGGGAATTCGGATTACCTCAGGCAAAAGCGGTATCCTCTTATTTTTGGATTCCTGCGGATGCATTTGCAAAAGCGATCATCAATGAAGCAAAAGGCATTGATGCCAAAGTCAATAACGCGCTAAATACAGCGATTAACAACAATCAGGTGGACGGAAATAATCCTTCAGCTATTGCCACCTTTAGAAGCGAAGAAAAAGCGAGACAATTACAATTAAGTTTTGCAAAGATACCAGGATGGTTAGCAACTTTAGAAACGAGTGTCCAGGCTGTTAATTAGAATGAACTTTTGATGTTTTTATAGGGTGTATAACCATTAATTGGTTTTAGATTGGGTTTTAAGATCCAACTTGTTTTGGCAGGGATTTCAATTGGCAGCAAGATGCCATATGAGGTTAAGATTTCTTTACCTGTGATCAAATCAACAAAGTGATTATGACTCTTTAACATCGGATCAGTAACGAGTATGGTTTCCTTGATGGGTTTATCGTGTGGATTAACGATAATCACGAGCGTTTCTTCGACTTGCTCTGTCATTCTCAAAAACGCAATTAAGTTAGTGCTGTGGAGGAATTTGATGTCGCCTATCCTTAATGCTCTTTCATGTTGTCTGATGCGAATGAGGTTTTGGTGTAATGTGAGGTATTCATTACCTTCTTCGACCACTTGCCAATTCATGGTTGCACGATTGAGTGGGTCATCCCCACCTTGGGTTCCAATTTCTTCACCCATGTAAAGGTTGATGGTTCCAGGTAAAGTAAATTGAAGGGTTTTAGCAAGTTGATACTGAGACCAATCTTTAAGATCGGTGGCAATTCTTCCAAGGTCGTGGTTTTCCAATAGAACCCACGATTTAAGAATGGTTTCAATGCCAGTTTCATTCACCATTTGTTCAACATTAGCAGAAAACACGTTTGGTGAAACGTTTCCACGAATTGTTTGAATGATTAAATCTCTTAAAGGCAATAGCATGGTGCCGTCCATCGAAGGGGCCCAACCTTGAGGATAATTATTCAGTTCGCCTACAACAAGTGATTGTGGATTCACTTCATGCGCTGCTTCTGTTAATTCAGTTAAATAATTGTAACCAAGTTCAATTGCAGTATCCAAGCGCCACCCATCAACGCCCATTTTTATGTAACGTTTAACGATTGAATTCGTGCCTGAAAATAAGTACTCTCTTACTTTTGGATTGGGTAAATTAAGTTCTGGTAAGCTTGGTGCGTTATGCCAAAGTCTTACACCCGTAGGAAATTCTTTTCCAAAAACAAACCAATCCCGATAAGGACTATTGGGTTTGCTGGCATCGATAAATCTTGGTGACTCGATTGCCATATGATTAAATACACCATCTAAAACAAGTTGCATGCCATTTGCCTTTAACTGCTTAATGAAGGCTTTAAGATCTTCCAAGGTGCCATATTCAGGCGATACGTTCTCATAGTTGTATGTGTCGTATTTATGATTAGAGAAGGCTTCAAAAATTGGATTTAAATAAACCGTGTTAACACCCAACTTCTTTAAATATTCAAATTTTGTCATCGCGCTTTTTAGATCACCACCCCAGAAAGCAAGTTCGTGAGTCCAATATCGCGTTTTGGTATCTTTGAAACCCCTTTTAGGAAGCGTTTGCCATAATTGAAGACTTCTTGGCGCTTGATATAAATGGGCTTTTGACTTTAAGTCAGTCGACGGGACAAACCGATCAACAAAGATTTGATAGACAATCCCGCCATTACGCCAATCTTTTTCGCGATTGATAAAGGTTTTGAGTTTGCTTTCGCGGAGCGAAACATATGGATTTTGTTTTTCATTTTTCATATCAAATCCTCACTATTTTCTTTTTGCTTGATAGCAACCTCAAACTATTTAAGATAACAAGGATCGTAGATAACTCGTGACCAAGGACACCATATCTTAATATGACAATCCCAAACAAATTCGATACCAATAAGATTAAAATGACAGAAATAGAAAAGATTACATTTTGATAAATAATCATTTGTGTTCGTTTTGATAAATTAATTAAATAAGGTATGTTTTGTAATTGGTTGTTCATCATGACAATATCTGCCGTTTCTAAAGATACGTCAGTACCATCACCCATTGAAACCCCAATTGTCGCTGTGGCTAGGCCAGGAGCATCGTTAATTCCATCACCAATCATCAAGATCTTCTTGTTCTGATCGAGGTAGTCTTTGACAACCTTAACTTTGCCTTCTGGTAAACATTCAGCATGAACTTGTTTTATTTTCATTTTTTGAGCAATAGCCGATGCTGTTTCTTTTTTGTCACCGGTCAACATCACCGGTTCAACGCCAAGTTCGATTAATTGATCAATTGCAACTTTAGCTTGTTCTCTAATGGTATCTTGCAAGGCGATGAAACCTTTTAGCTGACCACCTTGGATAATATTGACAGTGGTTTTTCCATCTCTAGTTGCTTGTAAGAGTTGTTCTTTTAACCCATTGTCGAAATTAGCTGGAAAATTACCAATATGAATCGTCTCACCATTGTTTACTACTTCCAAACCTCTTCCGGGAATCTCTTTTAACTCTATCGTGACTGGTTTGAGATTTGAAAAATGATTGGCAATTGCCTTTGCTAAGGGATGGTTTGATAGTTTTTCGGCCGCCGATACAATTGGTAAGAGTTTTTCTTCGTCGGTTTTGGTCAAAAAATTAAAACCCACTACAATTGGTTTGCCTGTTGTCAATGTGCCGGTTTTATCAAATGCCACCACTTGAATCTTTTTTAATAATTCAATATATCTTCCACTTTTAATGAGAATCCCTTTTTTAGCTGCATGAGATAATGTTGATAGTAAAGCCGGTGTAATGGATGCTACAAGCGCACAAGGTGAAGCAACAACTAAAACAATAACACCTCTTCTAAAAGCTTCATCTTGAGTTAACCACCCCAACGTAGGTGTAAGAAAAATAACGAACAAGGATAAAGCAATCACAACATAGACATAGATTTTTTCAAATAGAGAAACTCTTTTTTCTGAACGTGTTTTTTCTTCTTGGGCTCTTTTGATAAGGTTAATCATCTTTTGAACAACAGACTGCGTTGGATCTTTATTCACACGAACCTGAAGTGGGGCATTAAGAGAAATTGAACCCGCAAAAACAGAATCTCCAATTAGTTTCTCACTTGGATTGAATTCTCCGGTAATTGAGGATTGATCAACCGCGGCTCCGCCATTAATCACCACACCATCAGCAGGAATTTGCTGTCCTGGCTTTACCACAACGACATCACCAACAATAAGATCGGTAATTTCTACTTTCACTTCAATTCCATCGACCATCTTTATCGCGGTTTTAGGTGCAATCTTAAGTAAACTTGTCAGGGCTTTTTCGGTTTGAGCAGTGGCGAATTCTTCTAGCACGCCACTCACAGCGAAGATAAATATCAACACCGCACCTTCTGCAAACTCACCAGTTAAAAAAGCGGCTAATGAAGCAGCAATCATTAAA
>Ga0222713_10000947_pt1 | contig 33333 bp, 39 predicted proteins | sample C33_649DmetaG_FD_165061 | JGI IMG/M metagenome (GOLD analysis project Ga0222713, IMG submission 165061) | Estuarine water microbial communities from San Francisco Bay, California, United States - C33_649D | ecosystem: Environmental > Aquatic > Marine > Unclassified | place: USA: California... | reverse complement strand
CAGCGACGCACCATTTCACGGTGTGCCAACGCTGTTCAAAGATCTCGGCATTTTGTATGCAGGCCAAGAAATCTCCCAGGGCAACAAGGCCATCAAAGCCATGAAGTACATCCCACAACAATCCTCGGAGTTGGCAACACGCTTCGTGGCTGCCGGATTCATTCCATTCGGCCGCACGAATAGTTGCGAATGGGGCAGCCTGCCCGTCACCGAACCCGAAGCTTGGGGCCCAACTCGCAACCCACACGACTTGTCACGCACCTGCGGTGGTTCAAGCGGTGGTGCCGGTGCCGCAGTTGCGGCGGGCATCGTGTCGCTCGCCCATGCCAGTGATGGTGGCGGCAGCATTCGCATTCCAGCGTCATGCAACGGGCTCGTCGGATTGAAGCCAAGTCGTGGGCGCATCTCGCTTGCCCCCCAGGGTGATGAATCAGGGCTCAGCGTGCAACTCGCCGTTACACATACCGTGGCCGATACTGCAGCACTGCTCGATGCGGTGAGTGGTGCGGGGATTGGCGATGGCGTCATCGCTCCGCCACCTGAGCGCCCGTTTCTTTCCGAAGTTGGTGCACCAGTAGAAAAGTTGCGCATCGGAATGCTCGATCATGATCCGCTCGGTGTGCGCGTAGACGACGAATGCCGTGACGCGACACGATCGGCGGCAACATTGCTGCAGTCACTCGGTCACCATGTTGAAGCGTCATGGCCGAGTGCGCTGAATGACGCTTCGTTCCCACCACGGTTTGGTGCCATGTGGGCAACGGTGCAGGCAGTGACTCGCGATTCACTCTCTGCATTGCTGGGGCGTCCGGCGACAAGTGCAGACATGGAGGCGGTGAACTGGGCGCAGGCCGAATACGCGGCGAAGTCATCGGCAGTTGACTACGCAAAGTCGCTTGCGGCAGCGGCAATGTTCCGCCGTGCGCTTGCCCAATGGTGGAACGACGGCTTTGACCTGTTACTGACGCCAACCCTCTCGCGCATTCCCTTCCCGATTGGTGCATTTGTCAATGATCCAAGTGACCCACTAAAGCCTTCCCGATTGTCGGCGGAGTGGGTGCGGTTTACTTCGCAATTCAATATGTCGGGTCAACCCGCCATCAGTTTGCCCTTGGGGCGCACCGCCAGCGGATTGCCAATCGGCGTGCAATTGGTGGCTGCCTACGGCCGCGAAGACCTGCTGTTGCGCGTTGCTGCCCAGCTGGAAGAGGCTGCGCCATGGAAACATGCAGTGACCACCGCACTGGGTGAATAGTTTTTCAAACTCGTCATAATCGCGCATCCACAACTAACCTGTCGATATGCGCGTACGAGTAGATGCTGATGCCTGCCAAGGTCAACAGATGTGCTCCATCGCAGCACCTGAGGTGTTCGGTAGCGACGAAATCGGTCACGCCACCGTGCTCATCCCAGGTGATCTACCGGTAGAGCTTCATGGCAAGGTGCGTCGCGCTCAAGCCAATTGTCCCGAAGACGCAGTCATCATCGAGGAGTAAGCCATGACCACCATGGAAGAAAACGCCGGTCCGGTCCTCGACCCAACCGTTGACTTCAACATCTTTGACCCGGAGTTCGTTCGCGATCCGTACCCGACCATGAATGAAATCCGCGAATCGCAGTGCCCAATTGCGCACAGCAATCGCTGGGGTGGTTCGTGGTTTCCCACTCGTTACGAAGACGTGGTGTCAATCGCGCAAGAACACGAACTGTTTACTTCCCGCGAAATCATCGTGACACCTCGCCCACCCGGTCAAGTAGAAGGACCGTATGCCGGTGTCGCTGCCCCGCCGATTACGAGCGATCCACCCGACCACCACTGGCATCGTCGTCTCATCCTTCCGGTGTTTGCGCCACAGGCAGTTGCCAAGTACGAGCAAGGCACTCGTGATTTGTGCAACCGCCTGATTGACGGCTTCATCGACAAAGGCGAAGCAGATGCAGGAACCGACTACGCCCAACAGATTCCGGTGCGAGTAATCGCCACTTTGCTCGGAGTACCAACTGACATGTCCGATGAATTCACCAGTTGGGTGCGCGGCGTGCTCGAAATCGGACTCACCGACCCGAAGGTGCGACTCGAAAGTCGCTTGAAGATTCTGAAGTTCTTCCAAGCACAGTTGGAGGACCGCCGCAAGAATCCGCGCGAAGATGATCTCATTACCGACTTGTTGAACTCCGGTGACAAGTACCCCGTTACCGACCAGTACGTCTTGGGCGTGTGCAACCTGATGCTCGTAGCGGGCATCGACACCACCTGGAGCGCGATTGGCTCGTCACTCTGGCACCTGGCCCAACATCCTGAGCACTGTCAGCAATTGCGCGACAACCCCGAACTCTGGCCGACTGCTGTGGAGGAGCTCCTGCGGGCCTATTCCCCTGTCACCATGGCTCGCATCGTGGACCGCGATACCGAGTTCCAGGGCTGCCCGATGAAGGCCGGTGACCGTATTTTGATGTCGTTCCCTGCAGCCAACCGTGACCCTCGTCAATTTGACCAGCCTGACGACGTGATCCTGGATCGCGAGCACAATCGCCACGTGGCCTTCGGCTCGGGCATCCATCGTTGTGCCGGTTCCAACCTGGCCCGACTTGAATTGCGCGTGGCTCTGCAAGTCTGGCTGGAGCGCATCCCGAGCTTTTCGCTCATCGACCCTGCGGCTGTCACCTGGGCGGGCGGTCAGGTGCACGGGCCGCGTATCTGCCGCGTGCGTTTTTCCTAGTCCCTGCCTGCTCGGGCCGCCTGCGGGTATCGCCTCACTATCCACCACCTGTGTAATAGGGTGATGACCTATGAAGAAAAACGAACTAATCAACGCAGTAGCAATCCACGCAGACGTCGAGAGGAAAGTGGCGAAAGCCGTCATCGAGGGAACTGTCGATGTCATCCTGGCCAATGTGGCCAAGGGTGAGATCGTCAATATCTCGGGCTTCGCCAAGTTCTTCAAGAAGAAGCGCCCAGCACGTATCGGTCGCAACCCAGCAACGGGTGAGCAGATCCAGATCAAGGCAAAGACAGTTGCCAAGATCACCGCGCTGAAGGGCTTCAAGGACGTCGCGCTTGGTGCAGTTGCTGCTCCAAAACTCAACTCAGCGCGCAAGGCTCCGGCCCCAGCGAAGAAGCCCGCAAAGAAGAAGCGCTAACCACGCTCTTTCTTCGTCGCCGACGGTGACGTTCGCGAGCAATCGCAGCGTCCCGTCGGCGCGAGGGTACTTCTCTGGCCCTCGCACCGTTCACCGAGTGGAGTCTTGACTCCTCGGTTCGCTACCTGAATCACGGCTCGTTCGGAGCCGTCCCTCGTGAGGTAACCGCTGCTCAGCACTTGATCCGCGAGCAGATGGAACACAATCCGAACCTCTTTTTCCGATCGAACCTTCCGGCAATGCTGCGCGACGCTCGCGCGCGTTGTGCCCACGAACTTGGCACCGTCGAAGAACGGCTCGCGTTCGTGCCCAATGCCTCACAAGGCGTGATTGCCGCGGCCGCCTCCGTGGTGCGACGCGGCACGAACGTGACGACGATGTCGTCGAACTACGGCGGCGTGGTGCTCGGTCTGCGGTCACTCGTTCGTCGAGCCGATGCGATGATCCGCGAACTCCCGTCGCTGCCCCCGACACAATCAACGCCATCGACATGCGTCGCAGAAGTCGTCGACCAACTCCGCGATACCGACGTCCTCGTCATCGACCACATCGTTGCGACCAGTGCGCAGTTGAACCCGATTGCCGACATCGCACGTGCGGTGCGCCGGGTGAGGCCCGACTGCTTCATCGTGGTGGACGCCGCGCACGTCGCAGGCCAGATCGTGCCACCGATTCCCGCCGGTATCGATGCGTGGGTCAGCAACTTCCACAAATGGGTGGCGGCTCCCCGCCCGTCTGCGGCGTTGGTTGCGGTGTCGGATCGTGCCGCGAACACTCTCGAGCCTCTCGCCGGAAGCTGGAATGCGGAGCGCGGGTTTCCGCTTTCGTTCGACTCCCAGGGCACCGCGGACCTCTCCGCATACCTCGCAACGCCGGCGGCACTCGAGTTTTTGGCGCGCTGGTCATGGAGCGATCGCGATACGCATTGTCGCAACGTGGTGGGTGCCGCTGCCGACATGCTCGCCGATGCATGGGGCGTGGAATTACCCACGCATCCGGAATTGCGGGCACCCTATTTGCGCATCGTGCCGTTTCCCGGACGACGCCACTTCACCGCCGCACAAGAGGACGCAGCGATCGTCACTGCTCGCACACGACTCCGCGCGGAGATTGCCGTCACGAGCCCCGGCGGCGTCACCGGTGTGCGCTTGTCGTCGTTCTTGTACAACGATGTGACCGACTACGAGTGTCTAATCGGGCTACCCGACCTCCTGAGCTGACCGGCAATTCGGAACGGCGCGTGCGCCGGGCGACGATGTGGCACTCCCAACGGGATTTGAACCCGTGCCGCAGCCTTGAGAGGGCTGTGTCCTAGGCCGCTAGACGATGGGAGCCTGAACGGCTCATCACGCTATCGCTCTCGTTGGGGAGCAAGGAATCGAACCCTGAATAACAGATCCAGAATCTGCTGTGTTGCCAGTTACACCACTCCCCAGAGTGTTGCGTCGTTCATTGTAGCCACGACTCAAGTTGCCGAAACCCCGTGATGCGACCCACCATGATGCCGAGCGCTTCGCGAACGTTGCGCCGCAATGCACTGGAACCGCTGACCACTCCATCCCGGGTGGCAGAAACCTCGGCGGCCATTCCCAGCTCGCTGGCCACCAGCTGCGCACGTTTCAAGTGGTATGGGTCGCTCACCAACACCACGTCGTTCCATTGATTCAGGCGTGCCTCGTCACGCACGGCCTCGAGGGACTGATAAGTCGACGTACCTCGCGACTCGATCACGATGACTTCCACCGGAACACCTTTCGACACCAGATAGTCGCGGCTGGCTTCGGCTTCCGTAAACCGATCACCAATTTGCTTGCCGCCAGTGACCACCACCAAGGGGGCAACCGGCACGTTCCAAAGCCTCACCACATGATCCAACCGCGCCCGTAGTTGTGGCGAGGGTCGACCGTCGTATTGCGCGGCACCGAGCACCACGATTGCATCCACCGTGCGCCGGGACCGCAGGAACGAATCGTCACGGCCGGTATTCCACACCTGCACGGGCGCCACCAAGAAATACAGCAGCAGCGATCCCACCACCCCGAGCGACACGAACGTGATGCGACGCGGCAGGTTCGACGACACGCCGTCAACCAGCGCGGGTGAGCGCGGCATCGATTCGACGAAGTGTTTCTTCGCGACCGAGCACTTCGAGCGACTCGAACAACGGTGGTCCGACACTTCGGCCCGTGGTTGCCACACGCAGCGGTGCCTGCAACTTGCCGAGCTTGACGTCGTGCTCGGCGCCAACCGCCTCCACTGCCGACTTCAACGAGTCTGCGCTCCACTCGCCTGTCGAAATTCGATCACGAATCGCACGCAAGGTCGGTACGGCCCACTCGGTACCGAACGCCTTGCCGAACGCCGCTTCGTCGATCGGCGCTTCGGCCAGGAACAAGAAATCGATCATCGACGGCACTTCGGACAACAATGCCACTCGCGTTTGCACGTGCGGGGCGATGCGCAGGAACACGGATCGATCGAACCGCTCCTCTGGCCAACCGCCCGACAACCACGGCTCGCATGCGGCAACGAACTGGTCGGGGCTCAACTTACGGATGTAGTCGCCATTGAAGGAATTGAGTTTCTTGATGTCGAAGAATGCCGACGAGTGATTCACCGCCGACAATTTGAACTCACGCACGATGGTGGCAAAGTCGACGATCTCCACGTCGCCCGGAGGTGCCCATCCGAGCGTCATCAAGTAGTTCACCATCGCATCGGGCAACACGCCCTCGTCGCGGTATTGCTCGAGCGCCACTTTGTCGCGTCGCTTGGAGAGCTTCTTTCGTTGTTCGTTCACCAGCACGGGTACGTGCGCCCACACGGGAACCCGGCCTGCGAGTGCTTCCCACAACATTTGCTGCTTTGGCGTGTTGGGGAGATGTTCCTCGGCGCGCACGACATGGGTGATGTTCATGGTGATGTCGTCGACGACGTTGGCAAGGTTGAAGATCGGCGAGCCATTTCCACGCAACAGCACGAAGTCTTCGAGCGTCGCATTGTCGAACTCCACCCGACCGCGCACCTCGTCGTGTACCACGGTGACACCTTCGGGCACCCGAAAGCGCAACACGCGGCCCGGACCGGGCTCCAACTTGCGGTCGCGAGAGAACCCGTCGTATCCCGGCTTGCCGGATGCCTTGGCGCGTTCCTGGATTTGCTCGGAAGTGAGATCGCAGTAGTACGCCCGTCCTGATTCGTACAACTTGTGGGCGGCGGCAACATGGGCCGGTGCGTTGGCCGACTGGAAGTACGGACCTTCAAAGTGTGGGTCGTTGCCGTCGATACCGATCCACGCCAATGCATCGATGATCCCCTGCGTCCATTGCGGTTCGTTGCGTGATTCGTCGGTATCTTCGATTCGCAGAACGAAGACACCGTTGCTCTGCAACGCCAAAATCCAGTTGTACAGCGCAGTGCGCGCACCACCTACATGGAAGAAACCGGTCGGCGACGGTGCGAATCGGTAGCGGGGAGTGCCTTGCACCACGTTTGACACGACGTGTGACACTAACCGCCGCAAGTAGGTTGGAGACGTGACTGCAACTCCACGCGCCGAACATATCGATCACCCCGACCATCGCGCACTTGCCGGCGGCACGGCTCGCGCCGGTGTCTTCGGGCTGAGCGACGGTCTCGTCACCAACGTCTCGCTCATCATCGGCTTTGCCGCAAGTGGCGTGGGCAGCGACGTCGTACGACTCGCCGGTGTTGCGTCGGCAGTCGCCGGCGCCGTCAGCATGGCGGCTGGCGAGTGGGTTTCAGTGAAGGCACAGAACGACTTGGTGCAGCGCGAGATGGCCCTTGAATTGCGGGAGCTGAAGCACAATGCCTCTGCCGAAACTTCCGAGCTTGCGGGGATTTACCGTTCCCACGGCATGTCGCCAGCCCAAGCTGCGGCTTCGGCAGCCGAAGTGATGCGCGACCCCGAGCGTGCCGTCATGGTGCATGCGCGAGAAGAGTTCGGTCTCGACCCCGCCCATCTCCCCAACCCGGTGGGCGTCGCCGTCACGTCGCTGGTGAGTTTCCTGATCGGCGCACTGCTTCCAGTAGTGCCGTGGATGGTCGATGGCGGCAACGGTGCCCGTATTGCGTCAATCGCCATCGGTGTCGTAACTGCTGCGCTCGCGGGCGGCACCATCGCCCGGCAGTCCGAACGTCCCGTGGTATTTGGTGGGATCCGACAAGTGGCGATTCTGTTGTTGGCCGTGGGTGTCACGTACGCGATCGGCTCGGTCGTCGGCATCAACGTGTCATGACCGCACAACCCAACGTGCTCGGCGACCCGCTGGAGCCATGCAGTAGCGATCCACTCACCGGGTGGTACCGGAATGGCTGTTGCGAAACGGGTGGCGACGACACCGGCGTGCACACGGTGTGCGCCATCATGACCGATGAGTTCCTTGCGTTCTCCAAGGCCGCGGGCAACGACCTTTCCACACCCATGCCTCACTACGGATTTCCGGGTCTCAAAGCCGGTGATCAATGGTGCTTGTGTGCATCACGATGGCAGGAAGCGTTCGAAGCGGGCAAGGCACCAAAGGTGCGACTGCGGTCCACACACGCTCTCACGTTGGAGTTTGTACGACTCGACGACTTGAAGAAGTTCGCAATCGACTAGACAACTATCTCGTGATGTCCGAGTATTCAGCCGTAGATTTCTGGCGTTCGAGTCTCAAAAAGTGGGCGATTCCGGAGGAGATCATCCGACAGGCACCTGAGTCTCCGTGGACGCACATAGTCGAAAAATTCACTGCCAATCCAAATGACTCGCGCCGCACACCTTCCACTGACCGAGCTGTGGAGGCCTTATTTGGAGACTCATCCGAACTCTCCGTCCTCGACGTCGGGTGCGGTGGTGGCAGGGCAAGCTACGCAGTCGTGCCACCAGCCACTCATGTCGTGGGTGTAGATCAACAACCAGCAATGCTCGCTGCATTCGTCACAGAGTCCCTCCAGCGAGGTGTCGCCCAAACTACAGTGATTGGTACATGGCCAGAAGTATCGTCCAAAACTCCAAGGTGTGACGTCGCCCTATGCCATCATGTTTTATACAACGTGCCAGACATTGCACCATTTGTGATTGCCCTCAACAATCATGCTCGACGGCGGGTAGTCATCGAACTGACGGAGTCACATCCTCTTGCCAGCAATTCTGATGCCTGGAAACACTTCTGGAAACTGAACCGGCCGTCGGCCCCGACTGCGGAGGACGCACTAAGCGCGATACGTTCTATCGGCTATGCAGGCAAAATAGAACGCTTTCAGTCGGAACGTCAACAATTGCCAATCACCGAACTTGATGTCAAGCAGTTACGAATTCAGATGTGTCTGAGTCCCGACAAGGATGACGAAATTCGATGGTTCCTTACCAACCGTAAACGCGAGCCGCGAAATCTGGCGACTATCTGGTGGGATGTCCCAAGTTCAAGTTGAAAGTAACTTCAGGCGACGCAGAGCGTCGACCGAAACGATTTCGCGCATTGCCGTAGACGACTCAACAACGACTCCTCCAGTGGGCGCTAGGTCTACGACAGTTCCACGCACGTAACCCTTCGGTTTCAAGTCGATTTCGAGAGTTTGCCCAAAAGTCGAGCAGAGACCAACAAATTCACGTCGAATCTCAGAGATTGCGTGATCTTCTGCCAAACGTACTACTCGGTTCAATTCGCCTACCACCGACTGTTCCAGCTCCATCAATCCCACGTCGCTTTGCGTCTCAACCGCATCTAGGTCGAACCTGACTGACAGCACAGCGAAGTCGATAATCCCTGGCCCCAAGAATGCTTTGGCATAACTCCGACCTACGACTTGCTCCTTTATCATGAGAACATCCGGCCATTGACACTCACTGTTAGAGATGCCAATGCTGGAGAGCGCACGCGTTCCGGCGATTGCAGCCAGTATCCAGGTGAGATCGGCCTCTTCGGGCGCCCACGGGGGCCGAATGATCAATGCAACCGATGCACTCCGCTGCGCAGCCCATGCTTCACCTCCCCGAGTACGACCGGCAACTTCTCTCGAAAGCGCATACGTCGTGCCCGAAGCAGCCCCATCCCGTCGAGCAGCTTGCTCCGCAATTGCCTCAACGGAAAGTCCCAATTCTGCACGCTGGGATGGTGAGGGCATATTTTTGATGTTATGAGAGTGTTCGATGAGGCTTGAAACTCTCCACATACCAGAGGGTTTGACGCCTCACCATCTGGAATTGCCCAATCGGCCAGCGATGGGCCGGCGTGAATCCCGGAGTAGAAACATCGACGAGAGCTGAAGTTTCAGTCTTCAAATCAGTCGGCTCCACGTTTAATTTGTCGCTACTGAGGTTCTCAAAATCTGCGCGAAGTCCATGCATAAGACTCGAGAGGAACTCATCCATCTCAGTTTCCTCAGCGATATCGGATGTAATCCGCTCAGCCATAACTCTGTCAAGACCCGCGGCTATACCAATTTCTACGATGTGACGCCGACCCTCGGAGGAGAACATTTCCCAAACCACCCGGTGTTCTCCCCAAGCCAGCGATTCAATGAACCTCTGCGCTGCATATTCCGGGGAGTCCGCTGCGAACGAGTTCACGGACGTTCCCAACCGAAAAATTCCAGCATGTCGCGAACTCGAACTCTCTGGGGTCCATGTAACACTGTATGCACGACATCATCCAAATCGCGAGACCGCTCCAACTTGTTGGGATGTTCATCGAGGGCTGCGACAAGTGCGCTCATGGCATCCGACAACATTGCGTCCGGGAACTCCATTAATACTCGAAGAACAACATGCATGAGCTGCTTATATTCGGGTACCTCGACGAGAGAGTCCATCAGATCGAGAATTGCACCTGATCGCACGTCTCTGGGAAGCGGCTCCAGGCCGCCAAACAGCTCCCGCAATTGGCCAAATTGACCCTCCGAGTCTGAGTCGCTGAGCATCCGAATTTGGTGATCAGAGATAGTCATGCCGGGACAAGCAGAAATCAGGGCTTCGACGACACGAGTTCTCGCGTTCATGGCGAGCCTTCTCTGATCTGCGTGAAGCCGCTGATCAAAGATAGACAAGGCCACACTCAATTCCCTGAGTGCCTTGCGCAGATCAGCGACCGTCCCGAGGGCCTCATATGTGATTCCTGCATTGAAACGACAAATTGCGTGCTGCATTGGAAATGTCTTTGGACTCAAGAGATCTGCGGCCAACGAAAGTTCAGATAGGGCGCTCGTGTAGTCCTGAGCTGCCTTGTGGAAGACACCAACTGCGTGGTGAGCCATGCCCCGCTGCATGACGGCATCGTCGCCAAGACTGAGATCTAGTACGGCATTGAAATCGCTTAACACAGACTTCGCATCTCCGCCCAGGGATTGTCGGATGAGACCGCGATTGAAGTACGCAGCAATCAACGCTCGCCTTTCAGTATCGCTGGGATTGGCTACCTTGGAAAGCATCTCGACTGCGACGTCAGCATGGTCCAGGGCGGAGTGAGAATCCCCAGACTCCATCAAGACAGTGGCAAGGTTCGACTCGGCAGCGGCGTACTCAGCATCAGGAACTCGACCCTTGAGAAGTCGGGAAGCGGCTTCCATGGTCGTCAGCGCGCCATACACGTCGCCAGTGCGCCTGAGACAGGTTCCAAGCACCGTTGCGACTCTTCCGTGCTCTACCGGGGCCCGACCTTCGGAGAAGACTCTCAGTGCCTCCCGTAACAGCCTTATTGGCTCCCCTAACGCTCCGATAGAGCCTGCTGTCTCGGCGAGGGCAGTCCCCAAGCGAAATGCCGCAAACGCCCAGGCGTCTCGGTCAATTGTCGGATCGATTGAGTCAAATTTGGCCCGCAGCTCCGCCACCTTTGCTGCCAAGCTCTCCCCACTATCCGAACTATTCAAGGATGTCATCCGAGTGCCCCAACATCCCGCAGCAACCTGTTCAACTCTGCAGTTGCGGTGTCGAGTGCGTGTTCGACAACATGATGCAGCCCAATTTCTAGGCGGTTCACCGTTACGGGCTGACACCCAAGAATGAAAGTCCTTTTCGGTAGAACTTGCAAGGCCTTCGCAACCATCATTGCCCGCTCCGGAGTCGCAAGGTGCATGTCTGCAAGCATGTCGTGTTTTTGAAGCAGGTCCATCTCGTTCACGTCAATTACGTCGGGCTCAATTACAAGAACTGTGCCGGGTTCTCGCTGTCGGTCCACCGCATCGAGCACAATCAACACATCAAACCCATCCATTAGTTCCTGAACAAGGTGAATTCCTCCGATTCCGGTTTCGCAGATTGTGACGTTTTCAGGCCACTTCAACAGTTGAAGCTTGTGAGCAAGACGAACTCCAAAGCCATCGTCAGCTTGAAGAAGATTCCCAACCCCAGCTACAAGAACACGCGGACGAATCAAGTTACTTGCCACCTCGGGTCTCAATTACCCTCAGGCAATATCCATGAAGCAGAGACCACGCGAGGTATTCCTCAATCAATGCCCAGTCTTGCTGGCTCGCGTGTTCTTGAGCTGTTTCCCACCGCTTGTCAAGCTCTGTAGAAATTAAACGGTCTAGCGCGGTCAACATGACACTTGGTTCGATCAAGAAGAAGTCATCGCGTCCCGAGCTGATTTCTGCAGCGACCTCTCCCGCAAGCGTTCGTAGCAGTACTGGGTCGATCACCGAAACTGCTTGCGAAACTCCGCTTGAATTCTCCTCGGCGCGCCGGAGGCAATAGCCAACCAGAAGGCAATTTGACGCCCAGTCAACGAAGTCTTTGTTAGGTTGACGCAGGAGTTCTTCTGTGATAAACGAACGCCGGTAATCGTATGCAGCACTCGACAGCGGGTGCGTCTGCGCTAATGCTCGAGCCGTGAAGCAGAGTTGCTGAGCTCGATTGTCACTGGATGTCATCGCTCGTGTCTATCGCTTGCGCTGAATCTTTAGGCCCGACGTCACGCTGCCCGTTGGTGGCGGATGTGGGTCTGACTTGAACTCCTCGAGTTCAATCCTTCGAAAGCTTGACCACCGTTCTCGGATCGCAACTTCAATTCGGTCTGCGATGGTCACTTGGGATGCTGTGCAGCCATCACAGGCGCCATGCATCTGAAGTCGAACCACACCGTCTTCTATTCCGGTAACTTCGATATCTCCGCCGTGACTGTGAATATACGGGCGAACCACATCGAGGGCGGATTGCACTTGGCGGTGTGCATTGATTGAGTCCATGTCTACTCCAAGCTCATAGAAGCCGAGCAGTGCGTTGATTGCTGGGTGTGCTGCTGCACGTTCAAGAAAGAGTTCGCCACGCCAGTCTCGAATCATTTCAACGAGGCTTCCCAGACCTTCTCGATGAAACGCATCGAGCCAGTCGAGTATCTCCTGAACAATAGGAGCCAACTTCTCGTCTTGCATCGCTTGCTCTACCAGCTCGGCGACTCGGTCAAGGATGGCGTGAAATTGCAGAACCTCATCCTCGCGAGCGGGCATTATGCACCAACTTCAGATCGAACCATCTGAATGACCCGCTCTACAGCAGCCTCAACTGGTGGTGAGAAGCCGAGTCCGAAGTTTGACTCTGCTGGTTCCACTTCGAAAACCTGAGTGTCGTAAGGGAGCGCGTTCCAGTAACGACATACACAAATTGTGTGGTCCAAATCCACGATGCCTCCGACAGCCTCGGTGAGACGTTCGTGAACTTCGGTCAGATCGAGAGGTGGCAAATCCCTGACGTGATATCTCCGAATCGTGCCCGCGGGGTCGACGCCACGCGGCATGCAAGCAACGAAAATGAGCCGGGAGGGCACGATCTCTTGCAGTCGGTGCATGGCACGGTGAGCTGCATACGACATGTCTTCCAATACCACGCTCTCTGGCCACTTCAATTCAGCAGCACGAGCGAGCCAGTTCATCCCGAAGTCAAGGTCACGAAGAAACGGCAGCCCGATTCCTGCCACGAGGACGCATCCCTCCTCGCGTGCGTAACCAGATCGAACCTGTGAACCTGGCCCGAGCAATAACTCGAGATGTCGGTCGCGATCAGCTAACCCAGGTGTGTCCCGCAGATCGGAACTAGGCGTCGGTTCGTACGATGAGCTGCTCACTCAAGAGTGCAACTACAGGAGTTGACTTCGCGCGTGATGATTCCGTGCCCGGTGTCCATATGTGTGGTGCACGGCATGCACGGGTCGAAGCTACGGATAGCTCGCAGCACGTCAATACCTTTTATTTCGTCATCAGGCAGCGACTCAAGTATTGGCGTTCCAATAATCGCTTCCTCGTATGGTCCCGGGGTTCCGAATGGGTCGCGTGGTGAAGCATTCCAAGTTGATGGAGTGTTGATCTGATAGTTGATCAACTTGCCTTTGTCCATGTGCAAGTGGTGGGTAAGGAAACCGCGCCCTGCTTCCCACATCCCAACTGAGACACGCTCGTCGCGCGGGACGGTGTACGGCGTGGAGACGGCTGTTTCGCCCTTACGCCAGTACTGGAATGCCTGATCAAGGCAGATCATGCCAATCGCGGCGGTGAACGCCACACCGTATGCACGTGCGCGATTTCGTTCAAAGGCATTGAGTATGGCTGGAGTCTCCCAATGCAGCTCCATTTCCGGCAACTCATTGCGTGGCATGGTCATTCGCAGCCCACTCCCTGTGGCTTCGAGGTACGGATTGGCTGGTAGTGACTTGGCGAGTGCTGTTGTCCACATTCGACCATAAACACCTGTTTCCATCGACAAACGGTCCCAACGTGGTGCAGTATCCCAGGAGTACTTCTCCTTGAAGCTTCGTCCTTCGGCTCGTGGAATAGTTACCTTGTTCCACGCGTGGTACGGAGACAGCGGGTTGCCGAGCATGTCGGTGGTGAAACGCGGCGGATTCGTCTTCGTCCAGTCTTCATAGAAAGAGTGCTCAATGAACTCCTCGACACCCATGTTTACCTGGGTAAGTTTCGTTGTCACCAGTTTTCCATCAACGATCACACCGGGCGATGAATAGCGAGCTTCGCCCCAAACATCCATGTTCTTATATGTCGCGTCATACACCGCAGGATTGTCCCAAATGCCAGTTTGGATGAGATTCGACTGTCGTGCCCCCACTTGCGCGTACGCAGGATTTGCCTCCAAGAAAAAGTCACAGATGTCGTCCCAAATTCCTGCGAGCTTCTTTGCATAGTCGAACATACGACCTAGATGTCCGTAGTACTCATTGAACGTGGAAGTGCTCACGGTTGTGGAAACGCCGCCAGGAACCAGCGTGGAAGGGTGAGGGAACTTGCCGTACATCAATGCACACATCACTCGGGCGACTCGAGTGTGCTCGAGGGCCTCAAGGTAGATCGAGCCTTCGAGTGGATTGAAGCCATCCATGATGTCTTTCACGGTTTTAAATCCGTGGACGTCTGAGTGTGGGGCGGGTGTTCGAGCCGCTCGCTCGACGAGCTCTGGGTTCGTCACCGAAACGATTGCGGTCGAATAATCAGGTCCGGCTAGAAGTCCGAGATGCAGCGGGTGGTCGTAGAACATTTCTGCCACTTCACCAAGGTTGCGCACCAGAACTCCGAGTGGTGGTGGCGTAATGCCAAACGCCATCTCGATGGCAAGCGATGACACCGTCGAATGCACACCACCGCATACGCCGCATGCACGACTTGAGATATCGATTGCATCACGAGGATCGCGACCTTGGAGAATGATCTCGTATCCGCGAAAGAGCATTGCCATTGAATGGGCTTCCACCGCAGTACGCGACTGCAAATCGAGCACCGTGTGAACAGCCAAAGCTCCTGCCACGCGTGTGACCGGGTCGATATTCCATTCACGCAACTTGGGTGGCGCGACCGCAGAACCGACAGCTTTTGCCCCGCGAATAAACGACTTTGGCGACGCAGCAGCTAGTGCATATGGGCTCGCGACTCCGTCTCGCAAACGGGCCTTACCTGAAGCATCAAACTCAACTGGAAGATTCTTGAAACACATGGTTAGCGACCTTCCTTGGCGTGCTGTCGCCACGAGTACACACGATGAATGCCGCGTTCGGCCCCGACCGGTTGGGTCTTGTATCGACCCCATCCGCTAGGTAGCTCACTCGAGGTTTCCCAACGCTTCGAGCGCATCTTGTCACGCTGCGATAGCTGTCGCATGCGGCGAATGAAACCACCCACTACTCGGTTGGCATTCGTTGAGAGCAGAGCTCCAGGCGCGCGCTCGTAAATCGGGGAGAACTTATCCGGGAATCCGGGCATCGTACATCCGATACAGATTCCACCCATATTCATGCATCCACCGTGACCGTCAACACCTCCACGTTCGGCGATGTTGCACTGAACCACTGGGCCCCAGCAGCCCAATTCAACGAGACACTCCTTGTCGCCGTACTCGTGGGCGAAAACTCCCTCTTCGTAATAGCCAGCTCGCGGACAGTGGCGGTGCACCGTTTCCGTAAACAGCCATGCTGGACGACCAAGTTCGTCGAACTCGGGGAGAGGGGCGAGTCCAGCAAGAAACATCAACGCCGCTGCGGCAGTTTCGATGATGTTGTCTCCAACTGGTGAACATCCCGGCACATTGATAACTGGAAGTCCCAAAGCTGATCGATAGTCCTTGCCAAGGTGGTCCATCACACCCATGGAGTTCGTCGGATTGCCCTTCGCAGCTGGAATTCCGCCCCAAGTGGCACAGGTTCCGACGGCAATAATCGCCGCGGCACCTGGTGCAAGACGATCGAGCCACTCAAGAGAGGTGATTGGTCGACCGTCGTCTTCTTCCCCGAGACCCATCCAATATCCGTATTCACCTGATTGACGCTCGTCCATCACCGAGCCTTCCCAGGCAACAATGTAAGGGGCATCAAGCTCCCCATTTGCCGCCATCCGGAGGTTCGCGACCCACTCGGGACCGGATTCAACCGACAGAACTGTGTGGATGATGTCGATTCGCGGAAGACCAGGGATATTTCCGCGCAAGAGATCTTCGACGCGGGGATGTGTCGCGCCAGAGACTGCAACCGTGCATCCATCACACGAGCCCCCGACGATCCAAATGAGATAGACCTTCTCAAGAGGGCCGCTCAACACGCTATCTGGGCGTCTTGCGCGCTTTCGGCTGCGCAACGCAATCGGCGCCAGCGGATCAAGTCCGTCGGTGATCAATGGTTTCTGAGCAAGGGAGCTGTGCTCGTGATTTGGTGGCAATTTTGTATAAGCGACCATAATTCCCCCTAAAAGTTCAAGTACGACCTGTCAAGTTGACTATACATGCGCAATGCGAATAGAGTCAAACACGGCAACTGATTTTTCGGATACCGGGGGTATATGACAACTGGCTGGGTGGTCGGATTCCTTTTGGCGGCGGTAGTCGTCGTTTTAGTGGTGATCCTCTTGCTTCTGTGCATCCGCTGGGCGCATCGCGCCGCACTGAAGGCCGAGGCGATCCTGCAAGCGCTCCATGAGTCTCGTGAAAATACCGAAGCCCTGTGGGCGGTGAACGAGTTGAATGCGGCAGTTCGAGAGATTACTGACCACGCTGGTGCGATTCGAAGCCATCTCGCCAGCAAACATCTCGGAACATAGAAAGAACAGTGAGGAAACGACATGAGTAACGAAACTCTCTGGTGGATATCTCTCGGGGCCGGGCTCGTGGTGAGCCTCGTGGCAGTGGCTCTTCTTCAAATCCTCTTACTCAAGGTGCGGCGCATCGAACTAGGTGCCGATGCGGTGTGGGAAGCGGGCAAGACCGTAGCGCGGAACACTGCTACCACGTGGATGATTGGGCAGACCAGTTACGAAATTGCCCAGCTCACCGATGAAGCTCTGAAGCACGACGGTTTCTTGAACACAGTTTTGCAGAAGACGGGTAAATAGCTAATGGCTCTTCTCATCACACTCACCGTCGTCGAGATTCTTATCTTCGTAGGTGCTCTCGCCTTCTACCTCATCGCGATTACCCGCTCCCTCGCATCTGTTTCGACGTCACTCGGCAAAGTCACGTTCGGAGTTCGCGCCATTGAGCAACAAACAGCGTCAATCGGACCTAACGTCGTGGAAATCAACGGTCAACTCGAGGTTGTTGAGGGGGCCCTAGCGGGACTCGCTGAAAAGGCTGAGCGGCTCACACGTTGAGCGACATGGCTGAGTCCCCATCTTCTCCAAAGTCTGAGCATCTAGCGGCGCTCTATTGGCGGAGCGAAATTCTGCAGGTGATGTACTGGCTACGAGGTGAAGGTTTTGGTGATCTTGTAGACGCTGGCCTCATTGAACGCTTTCTTGGAGTTGATGCAGCCATCGGAATTACGTATCTCGACAAACTTGTCGATGAAGGTTTCCTCGTACGCGACCTTGATTTCTTCCAGCTCTCCCCCTTCGGACTTGAGCGTGGTGCCATGGAGTTCGCAGAGTCGTTTGCGGATCTCACGAAACCGACTCATGGCGAATGCAGCGCTGACTGCTGGTGTCACGCGTCCGTCGACGAAGCTGAGGCTTGTCTCGCCGCTCGTCTACATCATGATCACTCAGACCATCCGCATCGGCACTGAGACGAGGCGGATTCAACCGGACATGTCTATGAACGCAGAGATGCCAAAAGAGTTTCAGGAGGCTGTCTTGATGATCAGCCTCGGCGAAGGCGAATCACATGGGTATGAACTGGGCGAATATTTACGCCGTAATCGATTGCCTGTGGACCTCGCAACGGTGTACCGAAAACTTCAATCAATGGAACGCCGTGGGCTTATTGCCTCCCGTTGGGAATCCTCCGCTAGTGGACCAGCTCGGCGCATCTATTCGCTCACTCCCGACGGTTTTGAAAAACTCTGGAACGACCTTGAGGGTCTTAGGGACATTCAAGTAAGACTCGGTCTCATGCTCGATGCGGCCGAGGAGTCGCTAGCGGGTCGAAGCCGAAACAGGACTTCGTCGCGCACATGAAGCTTGCGCTGGCAGGCAAAGGCGGCGCTGGCAAGACGACCCTCAGTGCTTCGATCGCCCGACTGTTGGCCCGACGCGGTTCGACAGTGGTTGCAATCGACGCTGACTCCAACCCAAATCTCGCCGCGGCTCTTGGTGCACCGGACGTAACGTTTTCGTCACTGCCGATATCACTCGTCAGCCGCAAACTGGATGGCCCTCGCTTGACGGCTCCAGTTCGAGACGTCCTGGCCTCACATGCAGTCGAAGTAACCGATGGTGTTCTGCTTCTTCGGATGGGTCGCCCCGAGCATGCGGATGAAGGATGTCTTTGTTCAATGCACGCCACAGTTGGTGCTGTCGTTCACGATTTAGGCGGAGTTCCAAATACCATCACGATTCTCGACCTGGAGGCATCGCCTGAACATCTCGGGCGTGGGACTGCCAGAAACTCTGACCTCTTGATGCTTGTCGCGGAACCCTACTTTCGCTCTCTTGAAGCAGTTCGACTACAGGCCCGCCTCGCCTCTGAGTCACCGATAAGACGGACTGTTGTCGTCGCCAACAAAGTTCGCAGTGACGCCGACCGGGGCGCCATCAGTGAATTCTGCCAACGGGAAAGACTCGAACTAATTGCGGTCGTACCGTGGGACGTTGCCGTACTCGACGCAGACGCGGCCCGATCGGCACTACTTGATTACGCACCCGAGTCTGCAGCCGCCCAGGCCATCGAATCGGTCGTAGAGTTTGTCATGCAATCTTCGAAATCGTCACAATCGTAGAAGAGGTATCTCATGTGCGTCGGAATTCCAGCCAGAGTTGTCACAATCAACCAAGACAAGATGTTTTCTGCGATTGTTGACGTTGAGGGAGTGCGTCGCGAGGCGAATGTCGCCCTTCTCGATGACCCAAATGACCCTCTGCGCGAAGGCGACTGGGTATTGCTTCACGTAGGTTTTGCAATGAGCAAACTCGACGAAGCAGAAGCTAAGTCAACGCTTGAGTTCATTCGTTCGCTGGGTTCGGTATACGACGAAGAGGTGGATGCACTCAGAGGTCAGAACTCGGCGTGAGTCAATTCACCGACTTCCGCGATCCAGTTGCTGCGCGAAAGGTTCTTGGGCGAATCGCGGAGCTTGCCGCCAATCAGCCACACCGGAAATTCATGGAGATCTGCGGTGGTCACACACACTCCATATACCGCCATGGACTCGAGGAACTGCTTCCAGAGAACGTCGAGCTCGTGCATGGTCCAGGTTGCCCGGTATGCGTGATACCGATGGGAAGAATTGACGATGCAATTCATATCGCGAGTCAGCCAAATGTCATTTTCTGCTGCTTTGGCGACATGTTGAGAGTCCCCGGCGGGAAATCCAACCTTCTCGAGGCCCGAGCCAAAGGTGCAGATATTCGAATCGTTTATTCACCGATGGACGTCCTCTCGATCGCCGAACGCGAACCGAATCGAGACGTGGTATTTCTCGCGGTCGGATTTGAGACAACTACGCCATCAACTGCGGTGACAATCCTCGAAGCCAGTCGGCGCAAGCTCGAGAACTACTTCGTGATGTCAAACCACATCCGAATCATTCCGGCGATTAAAGCCATCCTTGATTCGAAAGATCTGCAACTCGACGGGTTCATTGGTCCTGGGCACGTTGGAACTGTCATCGGTAACCACCCTTACGCATTCGTCGCAAGCGAATATCAGAAGCCCTTGGTGACCGCGGGATTCGAGCCCTTGGACATTCTCGAGTCAGTGATGCGTTTGTTGGAGCAAAAGAGCTCGGGACGCTGTGAAGTCGAAAACCAATACACGCGAGCGGTGAAAGACGGGGGGAATCCTCGCGCAATTGATGTCATTGAACGCGTTTTTGAGATTCGACCACATTTCGAGTGGCGAGGTCTCGGATCAATCGCCCAAAGCGCTCTGAAACTTCGTGCTGAGTTTGCGAGTTTTGATGCCGAGCTGCGGTACCAAGTTCCAGGAGTCAAAATCGCCGACCCGAAAGCTTGCCAGTGCGGAGAAGTTCTGCGAGGAGCTATTCGTCCATGGGAATGCAAGGTGTTCGGCACAGCATGCACGCCTGAGACCCCAATCGGTACGTGCATGGTCTCATCCGAGGGTGCTTGTGCCGCTTACTACAACTACGGGCGCTACAACAAAGCACCGAGAATCCCGGTTCGTGTCGGTTGAGATTGCATGAAGCACGAAGATTCGAGCCGTGAACGCCTCCATTCCCGAATTGAGGAGTGGCGTCGACGTCCCATGCGTTTACACGACGATGTTATTACCTCAGCACATGGCGCTGGGGGTAAGGCATCTCAAGCGCTCCTTAATTCCATAATCTTTCCCGCTTTCGAAATTGTGGGAGCTGCTATGGACGGCGCCGTTCTGAAAAGTGACCCTGGTCATGATTTAGTAGTAACCACGGATTCATTCGTTGTGACGCCGCGACGATTCCCAGGTGGATCGATCGCGAAGCTTGCAGTAAATGGTTCAATTAATGATCTCGCAGTGATGGGTGCCACGCCCCGCTGGATGACGGTGGCATTCGTCATCGAAGAAGGGTTCGAGATTCAAGAGCTTCGAGAGCTCGTAGCCGAGCTCGCTCGGGCAGCAGTGGATGCTGGCGTCTCAATCGTCACGGGAGACACGAAGGTTGTCGGGCGCGGTGCCGCGGACGGAATCTACGTGACGACCACGGGCGTCGGCACCCGAGCCCGAAGCATCAAAATTGACCCAGCTAACGTCCGATCGGGTGACTCGATAATTATCTCGGGCACACTCGGGGATCATGGGATTGCGGTACTTCAGGCCCGAGGTGAACTCGACATCACCTCCAACGTCACCTCAGATTGCGCACCATTACACACTCTGGTCGAAGCTTTATTGACCTCAGGGGCAGAGACCAGGTGGATGCGAGACCCAACACGCGGTGGAGTGGCATCCTCCCTCAACGAACTTGCCATGGACACCGAGCTGGGTGTCAGACTCAACGAGACGAGTCTCCCGATTTCTCGAAGTGTGAGAGGTGTGTGCGAACTCTTGGGACTTGACCCGCTCTATGTTGCGAATGAAGGGAAACTTTTGGCAGTAGTTTCTTCGGAAACTGCAGAAATGGCGCTAGAAGCCTTGAAAGCTCACCCTTTGGGTCGGGACAGTGCAGTAATTGGTGAAATGACTTCGGAGAATCCTGGCATCGTCGTATTGGAGACGCTGTTTGGAGGGACGCGAGTAGTTGACATGCTCGTCGGCGATCCTCTACCGAGAATCTGCTGAGGTAACTGCAGCAAGTCGATCCGCCAAGTTGCTCATCGTATCCCACAACTCGGACGCGACATTCCGCGACAAGGGAATGCCTCCGTGGTCGGCCTCGACAATCGCATCAGACTGGGGAATAATCACATCAAGTGGGACGTCATGTTCCGCACAAAGTGCTCTCACGGTCGCTTCTTCAGATGACTCAATCTTGTTCGCAACTCCGATCCATCCGGGAATTCCAAGCTCACGCGCGAGGGCGATGGTGCGGGATGCTGTGACGACTGCTTTACGCGACGCTTCAAAGACCAGGACCAATACGTCTACATGCGCGAGCGTTCCACCCGATCGACTCAAGTGCTCGATACCTGCCTCCATATCGATGATCGTGTCATCAGCAATCTCTTCGATTGTTGAACCAAGCATTGAACGTACCGACGCGTGTCCGCCGCAAGTGCATCCTGCGCCAGCCTGAGTCACGCGAAGTGCCGACATCAACATTGGTCCAGTCGGCGTAGATGTCGCGTAGGTATCAATCAGTTCCTTCACGGAAAGGTCTCCACGATGCCCCACAACCAGCGATCGTGGTATCGGAGTCTGGCTCTCGGTCTCTTCGACAGTGAGGCCCAACGAGAGTCCGAGGTTGGGATTTGAGTCGGTGTCTACCGCTACGACGCGGCGACCGCGCTCACTGAGTACCCGACTCAACAGTGAACTAACAGAGGTCTTTCCAACTCCACCTTTGCCCACGACCCCAATTTTCATCAGCAGCTCCTTTGACTTCTTACCACTCTGAATGTATCGCTGAGCTCAGATCAGAACCCGACTGAAGCACCAAGCGACCGAGGTGTCCTTGCCCGAGGCTGATACCACCGTCATTAGGAGGGACCTGTCGATGGCTCAAAACTCTGTGTCCGGCTTCGGCGAGACGTTGCTCAAGCTTCCCTGCCAGGCGGGCGTTCTGAAACACCCCACCTGTGAGTGCGACGGCGTCAAATGAGTACTTGCGTGACGCGAGTTCGACAGCCGAAGCCAAACCCGAGACCACGGTGTTGTGAATGGCACTCGCGACAACTTCTGTAGGAACGCCGCGAGAAAGAGCAGCAACTACGTCGCTTACGAGGGGTCGGAAGTCCAGTTCGACGTATTTCCCCTGACGGATCTCACAGTCAAACTCGCGATCGACTTCGGCGCAATGTTGTTCCAATGCAGCCGCCAATTGTCCTTCGTATCGGTTGACTTCGCGACCGAGAACTATTGCTGCTAGGCCCTCGAAGAGTCGCCCGACTGAGGAGGTTCGAATCTGGCCAGGAGTTGCCGAGAGCGAAGCAACTAACTTCACTTCATCTTCAGTTCGCTCAAAACGTCGGAATGGCTCCGCTGGGAGCCCCGCGTCGTTTAGTAGGGCCACTGCCATCCTCCAGGGTTCGCGAATTGCGGAAACTCCGCCGGGCATCGGAACCATTCGAAGATGACCCACTCGTTTTACTTTCAGACCGTCAACGAGCAACAATTCTCCGCCCCAGGCGGTTCCATCGGGTCCCCAGCCGAGGCCATCACAAGCGACTCCTAGAACTGGCCCCCTGAATTGATGTTCTGCGATACAAGATGCGACGTGAGCATGGTGATGCTGAACTTGTAGAACTGGCGCGATTTTTTGCCCTAGTGCAAATCTTGTTGATATGTAACCCGGGTGCATGTCACAGACGATGAGTTGCGGACTCGATGAATACAGGTAAAGAGCGTCATCAATCATTTTTTCAAACATGGTTCGAGCAGAGAGACTGCCAAGGTCGCCCACGTGCACCGATGTAAAGGATTGACGTCCGGTAACAAGACTGATTGTATTTTTTAGTTCTGCACCGACTCCCAACACGGTTGAAGCGTCATCATCCAACCAAATCGGTCGGGGGGCAAATCCCCGAGCACGCCGTAAAAGTCTGAATTGTCCACTAACGACACGGCCCACGGAGTCGTCGGCGTGACGTTCAATCCTGCGGTTGTGTGTGAGTACTGCTTCGACCATCTGAGTGACCTCCAACTCCTGCCCCTCGGACAAAATCGTCTCATCACTGACATTTGCACTGGTACAGACGATGGGCAGTGAAAGCGCAGAGGCGATCAACTGGTGCAGACCAGTCGATGGCAGCATGACACCAAGCAACTTCGACTCAGGGGATACACCAGCTGCGATGTTTGTTTCTTCTCTCCTGGTGACCAGAACAATCGGTCCAGAAACTGACTCGAGAGCGCGGCGCGAATTCTCGTCAAAGACGGCAACGGCCTGAGCAGCAAAGCTGTCAGACACCATAATTGCTAGTGGCTTGGCCTCCCTTCGTTTCAGTCGTCGCAACTTCTGAACTGACTCCTCATTGTCGGCCCTAGCAAGAATTTGAAAACCACCCACGCCCTTTAGAGCCAGAATCCCGCCCTCGCGCAAGATGTTGATGCCCTGCGTGAGTGCATCACTGTCCATAGTCGTGCCAGCTGGAGCTCTGAGTTCCAATCTCGGACCGCAATTTTCACAACTGATGGTTTGTGCATGAAAGCGCCGGTCGGCAGGGTCTTCATATTCCGCGGTGCACTCATGACACATTTGAAACATGCTCATCGTGGTGTTTGCACGGTCAAATGGAACTGAAGAAAGAATTGTGTATCGCGGTCCACAGTCAGCACACGTTATGAACGGGTATCGATAACGACGATTTCTAGGATCATGAAGCTCTGACAGACACTTGCTACAGATACGCGCATCAACTGGTATCGAACTCTGAATTGGTCGCTCAAAGACCGAGTCGACGATTGCGAAGTCCTCGGAGCCTCTTTCGAGTGCCCTTTCGTCCACGGTCATCTGTGTGATTTGTGCGAGTGGAGGAAGATGTAGCGGTAGCTGTTTCAAAAACTCATCGATTGAAACCTGTTCACCTTCGACCTCACACCAGGCACCCGAGAGATCGTTTCCAACAGAGCCCGAAAGACCGAATGACCGAGCGAGCGTCGCAACATACGGTCGAAAACCGACACCCTGAACTGTCCCGGTGAAGCTAAGTCGACGACGAACTCGCAGAGACGAATTAGCATACGCACTGTCTGAGAGGGAGCATGAACATGGCTGACACTCGCCAACGTCCACTTCGAGTTGCTTTTGTTGGGAAGGGCGGATCAGGCAAATCCACGATTGCAGCTCTCTTCGCTCGAACTCTGGCCCAGCAGGGAGAAAAAGTTATTGCCCTCGATTCAGACCCCATGCCAGGGCTCTCGTATGCGCTCGGACTGGAGGTAGACGATGCGCCGATCCCAGGAGACCTCGTTATCCAAGGACCGAAACCTGGTCCAGAGTGGTTACTCAAGCCGAACATCGAACCACTCTCGCTCGTCGAGAAATACTCTCTCAAGACCCCTGAGGGAGTTCACTACTTCCAGTTTGGGAATACTCGCGGGACTTGGGGACCGATTTCAAAAGGTCAGCACGTATGGAGCGAAGTCGTAAAGCAGCTTCCACTATCTGCGTGGAGCCTCGTTGGAGACCTTCCAGGTGGCCTAAGACAGCCGATGAACGGATGGGGCAAATACGCAGAGATTGCACTGATCGTCACGGAGCCGACGACCAAAGGAATTATGACAGCGCGTCAGCTCGCAAAGCTGACACTCGCAAAGTGGGGTCCGCGGGCGATTGCCGTTGTAGTCAACAAGGTCCAGGCTCAGGACAATCCAGAGGAAATTGCGAGGCGAATCAACCTCCCATTGGTGGGAGTCGTTCCCGAGAATTCCGCCATACAGCGAGCCGAAGCCGAGCTAAGAAGTCCCTACGGCCTCCCCGGGTCCGAAAATGTTGAGTTTGCAATTCGTGAGCTAATTGAAACTGTTCGCCGCATCTAGGCTGTAGCAAAGGGAGGTTTTTCGTGAAGATTGCAGTCGTTGGAAAAGGCGGAGTAGGCAAAACATCGGTCAGTGCCGTATTAGCGCGAAGTCTCGGTCGCATGGGCAAATCCGTGATCGCTCTGGACTGCGATACGAATCCAAATCTTGGCCTCTCACTTGGAGTCGGCGAGTCCGAAACTCAACGAATTCTCACCATGCGTCAGCAAGTTGACGAGGGTGAGGTAGAACACGCACTCGGCTGGGACGACCTCTTGGATCGGTTTGGTACGGATGCTCCAGACGGAGTGCGCCTCGGCATAGTCAATCGAATCGAGAATCCCGAACCTAGTTGCCCGTGTTGCGGTCTGTCTCCTGAACGCTTGCTTAGCCAGGCCAAATTCGGCGACTCAATTGTTATTGGTGACTTTGAAGCCGGACTGGGTTCATATTCGCGAGTTGGAGATGAAAAACTTGATATCACTATTGTCGTGATCGAACCGACTCCGCGATCTATCGATGTCGGTATTCGTGCACTCGAACATGCCCTGTCACACCAACAGGGCCGAATCCTTGTCGTCGCAAACAAGGTTCGGAGCGCTAAGGAACGAGAGATGATCGAGTCAGCCATTGGAACAACACGTCTTACAGTCATTCCCTATTGCGAAGCTGTCGTGAACGCCGACCGTAAAGGAACATCCGTTTTTGACGAAGACCGTGCAGATGACTTCATACTCCCGATACGGGAACTCGCCGCAAGCTTGAACTAGCAGCAAAAATCAGCCAAAATCGGCTACTTGCATTGCGAATATGGTGGTCACTAGATTCGGGGTGTGATTCTTTGGTGGATCGGCAACCTTATTCTACTTGCAGTTGTTGCACCGATAGTGATAATGCTCGCAAATCGAGTGATACGACGAGCCGTAGAGATTCGTAAATATGCAGACGACATTCTTGAACACGGGGTCGGACTTGCAGGAAATCTTGATCCGGTTTCCGCACTCGGCGCAACTGCCGAATCAATCTCTCGAGTCAAGGGTCTCGCTGTGAGATATCTTGGCGCTGCAGGAAAGCTTCTTTAGGTACCTACATGCCGTTGGCTGCCATCGCAACGATCGTCATCTCACTTGTAATTCTCGTGGCAGTGGCGCTGTACCTCGTACGCGTCATCCTGATTCTCCGTGCAGTCAACGACTCACTCGGAAAAATCACCTTTGGGGTGCGTGCAATCGCGCACCGGACTTCCCCACTCTCTGCGATACTTGGGCCCGCGAAAGCAGATTTGGAAGCTGTTGCGTCGGCACTTGGCGATGCAGTCCAGTCTGTAGCCGCGAGTGACTCACATGCGAAAGGAGCGTGAGATGGCACTTAAATTTGCTTGTCGTGATGTGGGTGTCACTGACTGTCGAGGCGTTATCACTGCGAACTCCAAAGAAGAGTTGCTGTCGGCTGTTGCGGAACACGCTCGACATGAACACGACGTTGAACTTAACGAGACTCTCGTAAGTTATGCACTAACTAAAGTGACGGAAAGCTAAGTCAAGAATTCTGAAAGCATGGTAGGCACAACTGTGCCTCATGCGCTCCGGTAAGCCGAGAAATATTCGTCATCTCTCCGCATTTTGTGCACCTTCGGTAGTGCATGTCACGCGGCAGCTGACTCAGAGAGATTGGCTTGTGAGAGATTTGAAACATGCGGTCAGCAGCCATCTCGAGAATCTGCTGACTCACTTCTCTTTGAAGTTCCCAATATCGCACTCGCTGAGGTTCTGTTGCTAGGCCCGAACGAGTCTTTGACAGGAGTTCCTCGTGCTCTGCACTCCTTTGCCAAGCACCTTCACGTACTGAAAGCCTCAGAGATTTTCCATCCTTCGTCCTCACGAATGAGTAGACATTCTTTCCATGATCAAGATGTACAAGATTGCCTCGACCGAACGTGCATCCGAGCAGATACTGGATTCCATCCACTGCACACATATTGGTTTCTACAATTGCTACAACGTCATTGGAGTCTGAGCTCCGCCCCAGCTCAGCTAGTGCGAATAGTGCAGCCTGAATCCCAATTGCGACACCTGGACACATGTGCCCATGGAACTGCTCAACAGCTCTGACTAGCTCGGAATTATCCATCACTTCACTGAATCTAGCGATTCAGGGGATAGTGGCACGCGACGTGCCAATCCTCACTTAGCCTTTCAAGGTGCGGAGAAACGTCAGCACACTTCTCGATAGCAGCCCAACAACGATCTCGAAAATTGCAGCCCACCTCAAGTTGATCACCAGAGAGTTCTCCCACTACTTGACTTTGAAAACCCTTCTTGGGTCCCGCGCCAGTTAGTGATGGAACGGCCCTTACCAATGCCGAGGTGTATGGGTGAGCGGGCTCTGCTAACACCGCACGAGTGCTACCTACTTCCATGAAGCGGCCCAGATACATCACGGCGATTCGATGAGCCACATGAGCTACAACGGCAAGATCATGTGAGACAAATACACACGCGAACCCGAGACTTTGCTGTAGATCGGTCAGCAAGTTGACTACTTGGGCTTGTACTGATACATCAAGCGCTGACACTGGCTCATCGAGCAATAGCACCTCTGGCTGCAGTGAAATTGCACGTGCGATTGCCACACGTTGTCGCTGGCCTCCGGAAAGCTGCGCAGGCCGCTCACGAAGCACACTTCTAGACAGGCCCACCATGTCGAGAATCTCTGCGATGCGCGGTCGTGAGGTATCAAGATGATTGACCCTGAGTGGGGCTTCAATTATCTGACGAATGGACATCCGGGGATTCAGGCTGGCGAATGGATCTTGATGAACAAGCTGTACAGCCGGCTTCTCAGCTCGTCGGGCACGAGTTCTCGCTGAATCAAGTTGATTCCCAGAGAAACTTACTGTCCCTGATGTAGGAGTTAGCAGTCCAACTAGTAGGCGCAACAGGGTCGACTTTCCACATCCGGATTCGCCGACCACCCCAAGAGTCTCACCTGTTGAAACATTTAAGGAAATATCTCGAAGCGTGAATTCATTTCTTGTTCGAAATTTGAAACTTAGATTGTTGACAGTCAACCTATTGGTCGTGGCAACTTGACTACTCATGATGTCACTCCAGACATGTGGCACGCCACAGAACGGCCATTTATTTGAACCCTAAGTTCAGGATCCGTCTCCAGGCACTGCGACTTATCTCGTCCCAGAGCACAGCGTTCGCGAAATCTGCAGCCCTGAGTTTCTCCAAAATTCCGTGGTGGTAGTCCCTCGATTGTTTTGAGTCTTCTTCCAACATTCGCTACCTCCGGATAGCAGTCGACTAGAGCCTTCGTGTACGGGTGCGATGGACGCAAGAGAACGTCTGATGACAAGCCACACTCAACAATCTTTCCTGAGTACATCACTCCGACGTGAGTTGCGATTGATCCCACTACACCAAGGCTGTGGGATATAAAGATCATCGCAATCGAGCGCTCTTTTTGAATCGTTCGCAGAAGGTCGAGCACCTGCGTCTGAATAGTTACATCCAGCGCCGTGGTGGGCTCATCCGCAATTAGGAGTTCTGGTGAATTTGACAGTGCCATTGCGATTATCGCACGCTGCTTCATTCCGCCTGACCATTGGTGTGGATATTCGTGCGCCTTGGCAGACGCGTTCAAGACTCCGACTGACTCCAGTAGCTCAATGGATCGATGGCGAATCTCTCGAGAAGTCATGTTGCCGTTGTGAATCGAGATTGCCTCGTCAATTTGGGCAGCGATAGTTCTAAGTGGGTTCAAGGCAGTAGACGGATCTTGAAATACCATCCCGATTCTTCGGCCACGAATCCGGCGCCACTCTCTGTTCGAGAGATTCATCAACCTTTCGCCTCCAAATCGAATGTCCCGTGCGGTCACTGTCGCAGAATTGGGCAACAAACCTATTAAGGAAGTTGCCAAGACCGTCTTCCCAGAACCAGACTCCCCCACGATTCCGAGCGTTTCACCCTTGTCAAGCTTGAAATTGACGCCGTCCACTGCGGTCAACACTCCCTGACTGGTTTTGAAGCGCACCGAGAGGTTGTCGACTTCTAACAAGGCGCTGTGACGCATCATTTTCGCTCCCCTAGCGCGTCACCAACGGATGTCAGGCACAATGCGGCTAGCAAGATTGCAAGTCCAGGGAACAATGCAACCCACCACGCACTACGAAGATATGCCTGGCTCGATCCAGCCAAATATCCCCAGCTAATCGAACCTGGGTCGCTTAGCCCGATGAATGCCAGACTTGCTTCAAGCAATAGAACGCGTGAAAGCAGCAGCATCAAATACACACTTGACGTAGGCAGCACGTTCGGCAGGATTTCTCGGAATATCGTCCGCAGAGTCCCCGAACCAAACAATTGAGCAGCTTCTACGTAGGTGCTCTCACGTACGGAGAGCGTTTCGGCGCGAATGACCCTTGCCAAGCCAGACCAACTTGTCAAACCAAGAATCACAATGAGCTTGTCAACTCCAGAACCGAAGTATGCGATTGCAACAATTGCAAGAAAGAACCGTGGCACGACCTGGAATGCTTCCGAGACTCGCATGAGGACATCATCGACCACTCCACCCAAAAATCCCGATGTGAGCCCTATGAGGAATGCCACGACTACAACAATCGATGCAACCCCTAGGACAATTACCGCTGAAGTCCGCGCACCATGAATTACTCCGCTCATCAAATCTCTTCCGATCAAATCGGTACCTAATGGATGCCTGATGCTTGGCCCACGTAAACCCTCTCCGACCACAAGGAACGGATCAAATGGCGCCAGCCAATTCGCCGACAGAGCGACAATTAACCAAACTGAAAGTCCAGCGATTGGTGCAATTAACTTGCCGAATCGTGTGTCAGAGATCTGAGAAATCATCGCAGCCTGACACGAGGATCAATCAACACGTACGAAAGGTCTGTCAGCAGATTCGTTACGACTACTGCCCCAGCGATAATCATCAGGACACCTAGCAATACCGGCGTGTCTCGAGACTGTGAGGAGCTGAGGATCAGCTGACCAAGACCTGGCCATCCGAAGATCAGCTCAACTACTACTGCACCGGAAAATACGTGTCCGACGCGACCCCCGATGACGGTAACAACGGGTGGCAGAGCCCGGCGCAGGGCGTGTTGGATGATGACTTTGAATTCACTGAGACCCTTTGCTCGTGCCAGACGTATGTGGTCTTCGGACATCTGATCGACCACTCCAGTCCTTGTGAGTCGCGCAAGAGTCGACGATTCCTGAATCGCCAGGACACTCAGCGGTAGCACGAGATGCCAGAGGGTGTCTAAAACTCTGGTGAAACCGGAACCTTCGAACCCTGGGGAATTTCGCCCATCAGAAGGGAAAATCCCAAGTCGTAGCGCAAATACCAAGAGAAGTACTTGTGCCACCCAAAACGATGGCGCCGCAGCAGTCAATACCGAGACGCGAAGGACTGCCCTGTCTAAAAATTTACCAGCTCGCAATGCCGCAATTACTCCCAGGGCGATTCCTACAGTCATCGAGACGATGATGCTGCTGAATGCGAGCAGGAGCGTCGAGCCGATTCTCGGTGTAATCATCTTGAAGACAGGTTCACCAGTCAGGTACGAAGTGCCAAGGTCTCCCCTTAATACGTTGGTGAGATAAGTCCAGAGCTGCACGAGTAACGGCTCATCGAGTCGATACTTGGCTCGCATGAATGAGTAATAACCCTCATCACCGTTGCCGGATGCAAGTACCTCCACGGGATCTCCCGGTGCTAGGTGCACCAGAACAAACGTAATGAGCGTGATTCCAAGTACGGTCGGCACCACCTGGGCGAGGCGGCGCAGGACGTATCTTGACATCAACTACTGCAATACGCCTCTTCAGCAAACAGCGAGTAGGCGCGGAAGCCGCCACACGATGAAGTGAAGATTCGTGTGCCTTTCGTTTCTACAAGCCAGACATACGGAACGTCTTTGACAAGTTGTTCTTGAATCTTTTGATATAAACCTTGGCGCTGCGAAATGCTCAATGTATTCCGGGCTTGCTGAAAGAGCCCGTCTACCGTCATGTTGGAGTACGCGGCAGCATTCGAGAAAGCGACTGAGCCAATTTGAGCACTGTCGTACATTCTTCTAATACCAATCTCCGGATCGTTTCCGTTGCAATACGAGATGATATTGGTATCGAAGTCGCGATTCCTAAACACTGCAGTCGAGAACGGTCCTGACTCAAGCGGACGGAGCCTGACATCGATTCCCACTTCTCGGAGCTGGGCCTTGTAGAGCTCTGCATAGGCGGAAAACGTCGGAAAGTGCAGGAAATCAATCGACAGTTTCGTGCCATTTGCGACGCCGCTCACCCCTTGCGCAGTACGAGTGGACCCATCACGACCGGTCCATCCCGCGGCGTCAAGCAGAGCGTTAGCCTTCGCGGTGCTGTACTCCGGCAGCTTGAGATTGCGACCCCATGCCCAAACAATTCCCTTTGAGAATGGAGAAACTGCGACGCTCCCCTCACTGAAGATGACATTTCGTAGGAAGGCTTCCCGATTGAGAGCATGAAAGATAGCCTGACGTACGCCAAGGTTCGACGTGATTGATCGTCGCAAGTTGAAACTCACGGTCATCATACAATTCGCACCACCGGGGTTTCGGCGAGTGACAAGAGTGTCAAAAACCTTCTTTCGAGCCAGCAATCTTGCGCGCTGGGGGCCTGGAATTCCCCACAGAAAGTCGACGGAGCCTGACTCGAAGGCGACAACCTGTGTCGCCGAATTGGGAATGACGCGCATGATTACGCGGTCGAGATAGGGCTTACCTTTTTTGAAATAGTCCGGATTCTTATTTAACACAATTTCAGCACCGCGAGTGTAGGAGCCGAACTTAAATGGCCCTGTGCCGATTGGAGCAAGGTTTGCCGGGTTCTTAGTCGGATCGCTCCCTCGGTAGATATGCGCTGGGACAATCGGCGCCTCAGTTACATCTAGTTGCAGGAGTAAAGGACCGTAGGACTCCTTGAAGATGAACTTGACCGTGTATTTATCGGGGGTATTCACAACGGATAATGCCGAAAGCATTGCGGCGCGTGTTCGCGAGTGATATTTAAGTAGCACTTCATCAAATGTGTATTTGACGTCGGCGGAAGTGAAAGGTTGACCGTCGTGCCACTTGACTCCACGTCGCAATTTGAACGTGTAGATAGTCGCTTTCTTGTTTACCGTCCAACTCTCAGCAAGTTCTGGTACCGGGTTGAGCTTGTCGTCGAGTTCAACCAGGCCGTTAAACATCAACTCAGAAGCGGTGTGGACAGCTCCTGCCGTGGTGGCGGCCGGATTAAGTGAGCCCGGGTCTTGTGAGATTGCGACAACCAAGTCACCGCCACGCGGTACCCAAATCTTGCTGCCCTGAACCTCTGCGCAAACCAACTTCTCTTTTTTCGGTCCCCGAGCTGCGTCACCTTCTTTGGTGCACGGTGCTTTCGGGATTGCAGTAGTTGCAGCATTGGCCGACCAGGCCGGCAACATCGAGATAGACAACAACGAGCTAAGGGCAATCGACAAGATTTTTCTCATAGAGCAACCTTAGTTTGCGAGCCAGATTTGGAGCTCTCTGCGCGACGCATATAGCTCCGCGGCAGTCACTTTCAGTTCACCCGATGAGCAATACGGTCATACGAGTGGAAGCTCCGGTGTTGCTGAATGACGCGATTAGGCGCCGGTGAGCGCCCGCCACGAGTTCGGCATCGACTTGCGAACCGTCTCCGGTGTCATGATGATGGTCGACTGCGGCACCATGTCGACGATTTCGCGGGCTTCCACATAGTGATGCACCACGTTGCCCACACCAGCAAAGACGCGCGACCGAGTTGCCACGAGATCTGCTGGCGGAGTATCGAGAAAATATCCCCACATCGTGAGCGCAATGTCGAGATCATGGATCACCGGCGCGCGTCCGAAGTGTGATGCACGACGAAGCGCAATTCCGATACATCCCTGGATTGCATCCTCGACACTCTCGCCCGTCGTCACCTTGATACGTGGACGCATCCGTTCGGCCAGCGACAACACGTACCCCTGATCGGGTCCCGGATGCCCAAGGCGCTCGGCGCGGGGCTGACGACCAGTAATCGACGCCTTGCGAGTGTTGCTCCATGCGCCCGGAACGAAGTCAGGCGAGGCGTAGGCGCGGGGTCGATCGGTGGGGTCGATGGGTGTGTGTTTCGGGGCGG
>Ga0222713_10000944_pt1 | contig 33418 bp, 4 predicted proteins | sample C33_649DmetaG_FD_165061 | JGI IMG/M metagenome (GOLD analysis project Ga0222713, IMG submission 165061) | Estuarine water microbial communities from San Francisco Bay, California, United States - C33_649D | ecosystem: Environmental > Aquatic > Marine > Unclassified | place: USA: California... | reverse complement strand
CTTCGATCACCATGGCCGTCGGTTTTCCCGCGCCATGTCCCGCGTTGACGTCGATCCGAATCAACGTCGGCGCCGAGCAGCCCTGCTTGGCCTGGAGCTCCGCCGCAAACTTGAAGCTGTGCGCCGGCACCACACGGTCGTCGTGGTCGGCCGTCGTCACCATGGTCGCGGGATAGCAAGTTCCCTCAGACACATTGTGGACGGGGCTGTAGCTCAACAAGTATTGGAACATTTCCTCGCTGTCTTCTGCCGTGCCGTAGTCGTAGGCCCAGCCCGCTCCCGCGGTGAACGTGTGGTAGCGCAGCATGTCCAAAACACCCACCGCAGGGAAGGCCACCGCCGCCAAATCGGGGCGACGCGTTATGACCGCGCCCACCAGCAAGCCGCCGTTGGAGCCCCCGCTCAGGGCCAAGTGCGACGACGAGGTGTAGCCCTCGGCAATGAGGTAATCGGCCGCAGACTCAAAGTCTTCGAAGACGTTTTTCTTCTGGAGCTGCGTGCCCGCCACGTGCCAGGCTTCGCCGTACTCGCCGCCACCTCGAATGTTCGGAATGGCCAACACGCCGCCCTGCTCCATCCACACGGTGTAGGACGTGCTAAACGACGGCGTCAAACTAATGTTAAAGCCCCCGTATCCATAGAGAATGGTGGGGTTCTTGCCGTTGCGCTTCAAGCCCTTTTTGTAGCTGAGCGTCATCGGAATTTTGGTGCCGTCCTTCGAAGTGTAAAACACTTGCTCGCTCACAAATTCACTCGGATCAAAGTCCATGGCGCTTTGGCGGTAGAGTTCGATTTGGCCCGCTCCTTCATCCTGCGTGTAGCTGTAAATCGCACTCGGCGTAATCGCATTGGTGAAGGTGAAATACAGCAAACGGTCCGAACGCTTCCCCGTAAATCCCCCCACCGTACCCACGCCCGGCAGCTGCATCGTCTGCAAGTGCGTGCCGTCGTAGTCGTATTCATCAATACGGCTCACGGCATGTTTCAACGTACTCACATAGAAGCGGCCACCGCCACTGCCCACACTCATGGGAAACTCGCCTTCCGGAATCACTTCCGTCCAAGCGCTACGGTCTTGAATCCCCTTGGACGCCATAATCCGGTTGTTGGGCGCACCGTCGTTGGTCTGGATGTAAATCATACCATCCTCCGACGTGACCACACCATACTCCTTTTCAAAGCCGCCCGCCACGAGCTGCAGCCCGCCGCCGTTTTTCAAATCCTGCAGGTAGAGCTCATTGCCCGTCGTCGAAACCGCCGCCGTCACCACCAAGTACTGTCCGTCCTCCGTAATGCTCGCGCCGATGTAGCGACGGGGAGTCTTGCTCCCCCCAAAAATCAACGCGTCCTCCGCCTGGGGACGACCCAAGGTGTGGAAAAACAGCTTGTGCTGGTCCGTCATGGCCGATAAGGCCGAACCTTCCTTGGGCTTTTCGTAGCTGCTGTAGTAGAAGCCCTCGTTGCCACGCCATGCAAGGCCGCTGAACTTCACGTCCACCAAGGTGTCCTCTAGAATCTCTTTGCTCGCGGCATCCATGACAATGACTTTGCGCCAATCGCTGCCGCCTTCGCTAATCTGGTAGGCCACCAAACTGCCATCCGGGCTGAACGAAATTCCCCCCAAGGACGTGGTGCCATCCGCACTAAAGGTGTTGGGGTCGAGGAAAACTTCCACTTCGCTCAAGTCGTAGACTTTGATTTTGACGCGCTTCAAAACGTACTGACTTTGCAAGCCATCGTTGTAGTAATAGTATTTGTAGGCCCCTTCCACAAAAGGAGCGCCAATTTTCTCGTAGTTCCAAAGCGTGGTCAAGCGCTCACGCAAGGCTTGACGGTAGGGAATTTGATTGAGGTAGTCTTGCGTGACCGCATTTTGGCGAGTCACCCAATCCGCCGTTTCCTCGCTTCGGTCGTTCTCCAACCATCCGTAGGGATCGGGGACCGCATGGCCCAAATACGTTTTCACATCCGCAGAATCGTACAGCGTTTCTGGATACGCTGCCGTCATGGCAGAGGAGTGTTTGGTGGGCATGTTGCAAGCGGTTAAAAGGCCAGCGACTGCTGCCGAAATCAAAAGAATACGTGCCATAAATGGGTATTTGAGCCTTAGGCCCTAAAGATACCTCGGGCCGGGCCAAAAAAAAGACCGCCCCATCTCTGGGGCGGTCTAAGAGAAAGCTAGAGCCCGAAGGCCCTAGCTGTTTTTGGTTGTCTTAGCGCTGAACGGCTACACGCAAGGTGCGCGTTCCTTCTTCAGCGGTCAAGCGTACCATGTAGACACCGGCAGCGAGGTCACTCAAATCAATGTTGAGTTCGCTCTGGCCTGCAGCCCACTCGGTAGCAAGGAGCAACTTACCTTGGAGACCAATCACGGTCACCTCGATGTTGCCCGCCAATTCGCTACGCTCCATGGTGAAGGCACCCGAAGTCGGGTTCGGGAACAAGCTAATGTTGCCCAAAGCCTCGTCGATGCTCACGGCACAGTCGTAACACTTGGTGAAGCAGACCGCCGCAAGAGACGTGTCGGCATTGCCAACAGCCGTGTTACGGTTGTAGCCACCGAAGCCGTCACTGACACCACAAGCCGCGAGGTCGCCGCTTGCTTCCGCACCGTTCCAGTTGTTGCCATTGATGAACTTGTAGAACAAGTCCTGATCCAAAGGCATTTCAACCGTTACAGAGTAGATGCCGTCGCCGTCAGGGTCCGTCATTTCCGTCGTGGCAGGATTCCAACCTTGGAAGCTTCCGGCTACGTGGATACCGTCCGTAGAGATGACACCATTGGCGACTTCCCATGCCATGTTCACATTGAAGGTCACTTCGATAGAACATGCGTCACAAGAGCTCCAGCAAACAACGGGCAACGTAGTGTCGCTCGCAGGCACCGTCAATACACGGTTCGTGTACGTCGCGTTACCGTTGGTACAAGACGCCGTGGGGTCGTTCATCTCTTGGATGCTCCAACCGTCCGCAGAGTACTTGAACTCCTGGTAGCTGCCTACTTCCAAAGGCAAGGTTACTGTCCAGATGTTATCACCGTCGGGATCGCTCATGGCATTACAGTTGCCACACCAGTTGTTCCAGAAGCCATTGACTTCAGGCGTAGTGAAGCTCTGCGTCACCTTGTTCATGTCAACTTGGAAGGTCACATTCGAGTACTGTGTACAAGAGATGTTGAAGACCGTAGAGTCATACATCGGAGGATTCGTGGTAGAACCGTAGTGGTAAGCACCCCAAGGAGCACCGTTCACAGAGGTCAACGTCGTGTCAATCGTGATCACGTTGTTGTCACCCCATGGGCACAAGATGTCCACTTGGTACCATCCTGCGTTGGTTCCATCGTCCAGACCGTCACCATAAGAGTCATTGATACGGAACTCGTAGGTGCCGTTATCAGGGATACAAACGGTGTCTACGTGCAAGGCCGCAGCCGCGTTGTAGGGAGACACGTCGGCGTATGGCCCACCTGTAGCCCATGTTACGCCAGTGTTGACATCCTTAATGTACCAAGAAACCTCAGAACCATAGATGTCGGTCAATACCTCTACACGTACGTTCGTACAGGGAGTCAAAACACCGTCAACCATGAAATTATCGACCGCCCAATACCAGCCCCATGTTCCAGAGCCGTCGCTGTAGCGGAGGCGAACCTGGAAGTCAGCGTTTTGGTATATGGCAACGTCATACATCTCATGAGCAGGAGCCGTCCAAGAACCACGAGTAGTCGTCATAGTATCAATGGTCACCCAGTTGGTACCGTCGTATACTTCCACGTAACCTGCCGTACCAGTATACTGGTAGAAATAGTGATCAAATTCCACTGTTAACGTGTCATAGCCCAAAGCGGAAATGATGGGAGAGGTCAACGCCGCGTTTACCGCGCCCGCAGTTTGGCCTGCCGCATCGTCGTCGATCATCACAAACGCCGATCCGTTCAAGCTGCTCGTGCCGTACGTGGCAACACCTTCCCAGTTTTGGGCTGTGTTGGACGACGTGATCCAGTTACAAGGGATGCCGTTGTTGAAGTCTACGCTGTAAGGAATAGCCGAAGAAGGAACCGATCCTGCAATGGCAGAAGCCGTTGTCAAGGGGCCCACACATCCTTCAGAAACTACCCAATCGTACGCATAGTACACACGCGTGTTCGTGCCGCTCGCTCCAAACTGAACGGAGTCCAGACCCATCACACCTGCAATTTGGTAGGGGTATGCACCACCACCTGTTGCACGATGCAGTGCACCTGTAGTACCTGTCAAGAAGGCCATGTTGATGTAGTAAACACCTGGGGTCAGGGTCAATCCTACAGGCACTTGATGCGTTCCTGCTGCTCCAACTGTGATCGGATTCGAGCGCATCAATTCAGCACCGCTGTGGCCTGAGGTCTTGTTACCACCGCCTTCGGAGATGCGAACTTGGAAGTTCACCAAACCGTTGGAGATGACCGAAATAGAATCGATCGTCATAGGCTTCAATACCGAGAACCACATACCGTTGGTGAAGTTTCCGTAACCACCGGTGAGGGTAGTGGGAGGACCAACGTGAACCGCGCCTACAGAGTTGTCATCCGCGTATACGGCTGCATAGTAGTCCGCATTCGTCGTGATGATTGGCGTAGTGAAGCTCGTTCCATTGCCCACAGTGGCAGAGTCCGTGTTCATCCAAACCACAGTATTTGCGGGATTTGAAGGTGTTGCCGTGAAGGTCACAGGTGCCGGGCCACAAGACGTTTGCGCCGCGATCGCCAAGGTGTCCGTAACTGGGCAAGAAGGCGTTGTACATGCCGCCGTGAACGTACCGAAGACCGTAGACGCGGTGAAGGTCGTACCAGAAGCACGCGTCAACGCCGTGATGCCGTCAGGGTTCACTACCGTGAAGCCTACCTCAGAAGTCCATGACCCGAGGGTGCCCACTTGAACCGTTACGGGCACGCCGTCGCAAAGCATGACGGTTTCCGTGTAGCTTGAGCCCGTGGTGAAGCCGCCACCTACTGTGCCGACCGTATAGCCATTCTGGACGAAAGAAACCGTGTTGCCGTTCCAGCCGTCGCCATAGCTATCCGTCATGTTCACCGTAAAGGCACACATGTCAGCAGGAGGACAAGCCGTACAAACGGGCAAGAAGTTGCCGAAGTTTTGACCAGCGGTAAGGTTAACACCAGAGGCTCCAATGTGGGAAACAACCGTGTCACCCGTAGCGCTCACCACATGGAAGCTCAATTCATAGCTATAAGAGCCCAACGTGCCCAAGCTAACGCTTACAGAATCCCAAGAACACAAGCTCAATGTTGCTGTTCCAGCCGATCCGGTTGCTAACGTCACAGAGCTATTAACACTGCCGCCTTGTGAGAAGGTTACAATGTTACCATTCCAACCGTCGCCATAGCTGTCAATCATGTATACCGTATACTGGCACTGATTCGAAATAGCACATGCTGCAGTCGTAACGGTAGCGTCCGCGCTCCAAGAACAGGTGTCCCCTAAAGAGCAAATCTCACGAACGGAGAATTCGTAGCTCGTAGAAGCCATCAAACCTGACACTGTTGCCGTGCCCGTTGAGCCGGATATAACCGTGTAGGCTCCCGTGGTTCCCGCTTCGCGGTAACGCACTTGAGAACCAATCGTCGTGCTGTTATTCGACGACCAGGTAGCGTCAAAGCTCACGTCTGAAACGTTAGATGAGCCTAGGCTAGAAACGCCAAAACAGGTCAAAGGAGCGAATTCATCCGCACCGATGTCAGGCGTGGTCGTAGAACGCGTTTGGCCGTCAATATCGGTCAAGACACCCAGTGCCGCACCCGCGTTGTTCGCAGAGGAGCCCTGAACGTGCAGATCCGTAGCGCTTACAAACAAAGGATCGCCCCATACAGAGTTGGCGTCCTGAGAGCTAGCCGTCTGCCATGCAGAAAGCGTAGAGCTACCTGAGCCAAATGGGGTGGTGCTTGAGGCGAAGAAGTTGTTGTAATCCGAGGTGAAGTAAGTGCCGGCCGGAGCATTAGAAGCAGCTTCCAATGCGTAACCGCCACCTGCGTTCACAATGATGTTATTCTTGATTACGTTACCGCCCGGCGTAAAGTAGCTCGTAGAGGTTGACGCGTTCAAGTAAACGGCACGACCGGCTGTTGCAGATCCAGCGCTAATGTTCACCGAGTTGTGCTGAATCGTCGCATTCGCACAGTGGTAAGGGTAAATCGCATAGATAGAACCCGTACCGCTGGAAGCAATCATGTTGTTTTCAATAACACCAGGGGCCGTGGAAGGGAAGTTGGCGTACGCAAGGTAGATGCCGTAGTTGGTTGTACCCGAGAGAACGATGTTGTTCTTTTTGATGCTAGCTGCAGCCCACTGAGAAGCTGTTGAAGTCCCTGAACATGAGGCGTAGATACCATACGTGCCCGCGTTGATGGTGTTGTTTTCAACCGTCAAATAAGGCGCGTTGCCGCTAGGTGCTGAGGTATAGATGTAAAATCCATAACCAGTACCAGCATTAATCGTGTTATTTTGAACGTCCACACCATACAAAGGGTAGTACAAGTAATTGTACGCATAGGCGCCCGTTGCATTGATGGTGTTACCATGCACTTTTTGGTACTTGGCATAACGTGCATACAAGCCGTAGTAGCTCGTGTTAATCACGTTGTTCTCAATGAAGACCGAGTCCGATGAGGTTGTGTACGAAGAACCGAAGACATAAATACCGTATGAAACACTGTCCATTGTGTTACCGGTGAAAGACCACGTTCCTTGCGCTTCAGCTGGTGACGTATAATAAATCCCTGCGAAAACATTATTTGTTCCAGTGGCAACTCCAACAAAGACATTATCCTTAATCGCAATGTTACCAACCGACCCGGTATAGTCCAACAAGCGACCATGCGTGGTGCCACCAGAAGTAATGGTCAAACCTTTAATGGTAACATAGCTTGAGCCATTCAATCGGATGGTCCAGTTGTCGGTGAGTCCCGTAGGGCTGTAGGTTACCGTTGCGGCCGCCGTATTGGTCGGATCTGCTTGGAAGGTGATTCTGTTCGCTGCCGAAGCGCCCGTTACAGCAGGAATGGTTACCTGTTCTGTGTACGTGCCTTGCTTGACATTGAACGTAACTGCACCGCTTACACCAGCGGCAGACAATGCACTGATTGCGGAAGAAAACGAAGAATAGTTAGTTATTCCAGTCCCGTTCGGGTCAATCGTATAAGACCCCGACAACTGAGCACTTGCCAACAGTGGGAAAAGGCTACCCCAAATAAAATAGTACCACTTAGAACGCATACGCCAATGAAATAATGGAGTGATTTGACATGGCTTGACTCATCCCAACTGGAATGGCATACCCCAAATTGGCTGTGATGGCGTTTTTCGAATAAAGGACACCAATTCCTATAAAATTCTGACGGCCCTTTTCATAGGACTGATTGCTATATCCTAGATTAATTCCTAGTCCATTCATGAGGTTTATAGAATAGAAAAGGGAAGGGCGGATTTCTTGAATTTCCTCGGCCATTCCGCCCGGTGCATCATTCCACGCTTGGAAGAGCGCTCCAAAAGCACTCGGTAGAGGTTTGCCGGACACCACTTCCCCCTGTGCATCTAGAATGGGAGCGGTAGGAGCAAGTACTTTTTCGATTTGAATTCCAGCGAAAGATTCAAAATTGCCAACGGGAATATTTCGTGTGTATGCCAAACGGAAAGTACTAGGCTGATATCCATATGATTCTGTAGAGGTCTTCAAAAGCCCCCCCAAATCGTTCCACTGAACTGTAAGCTGATCATCATCGCTTAAAAGAAAGACAGCACCTAGGTCAACATCTATTCCTCCTACTTTAGCCGCATTGGATTGACCTTGGAATAAGTCCGCATAGGCATATCCCAGTCCAACACCCAAATGAATTTTTTCACTTACCGGAAGGCTGTAATTCAAGCCAAAGTCTGCACAATAGGGCTTTATAATTCCAAGATCATTGCCGTCAATATCCCTGTAAGTCACTTCACCAGCCTGGAAAAATCTTCCTCCTGCTGACAATACCCCCGAGCCAATGTTAAATCTTGCGGCCCCTTGATATAGAGATGACCCCTTGACTCCTGATGTGAAAATGGGAACGGCACTGACTGATACGCCATTCCATTCTGATTGTATTAGAACGGTTGAATTAAAAATGTCGCCGTGAAAATAAGAGCGCCCAATGCTGTTTCCTAGACTCAATGTGTAGGCACTCATTGCTTGTGTTTTGTGCGGCAATGCAATCAATACAGGGTTAATGGCAAATGCGTACAACCCATTAGCTAGGATCAATCCGAGAGTTAAAACTTTTTTCATGGTTGCTCGTTTATAAATTGTTGGTAGTCTGCGGTTTTTAAATTTTTAGCCAAAATGGTTTTACTGGCATCAAGTAATAAGGTCGTGGGGGTTGTAGGGATGTAGTAATAATGCCTAAATGTTTGCTTTGAAAAATCGTTGTCAAAGCCATTAATCCAGGCGAGATCATGTTCTTTTAAATAGTTGCGCCACTCATTCAATTCCGTCTCTACCGTTATGGCTAAAACCTCTAACCCTTTTTCCTTATTTGACTTATAAAAATCCACCACTTCGGGCAGGGTCTTCTTACAGTGACTGCACGTCGCATCCCAAAAAACAACAAGGACAAATGGGGACTTTACGTCATGCAGATTTCTCTTTAACCCTTTTGAATCTGTAAAAGAAAAATTCGGGGCCTGGCTACCAATTAGATTCCAAGACAATTCATTCGCCTTGTCCAAAATCTTCCCCAACGCTTCTTCACTTTCCCAATAGGCTACACCATTTCGGTAGAATAAATCCACCATTTTCACAAATGGCTTATCCATACCCATGATTTTCGACGATTCAAATCTTTGGGTCATTTTGGCCACTAGATAGTTCCGCACCAGCGTATCCATCTTCAAATCAAAGAGGACATCAATTACTGCCAACAGTGTATCCGGGCTTTGAGGACAAATTTTATCGAAATACGTGGAATAGTTTAATTGTAAAAAGGGCGAACGCACCACACCAGGATGCGCCACCGCCGTATTCTCCCAATACGCGCGAGTCCAAAGGCGGAAATTGGTATTGATATCAATATCCATGGGTTGCGGATTCCTTGCCTGGATAATATTCGCTATGTCCAGCATCCCATTCTCACTCAGCCAGCCCTCTTCGAAAGAGGCAAATACTCCTTGCGCATTCTCAGGTGTTAATTGTCCTTCTTGAACGAGTTGGTTAATCTGATCCCCTTTGTTTCTGAAGGCCGTAAACGCGGAATTTTCTAGCCCTTTTTCCCAGATAAGGTTTTTTGCCACTTCAGGATACTCCGTCGAAAAAACTTCCATCTCGCCATCCTTTGGGATTATGAGATCAAAATATTCTCCTTCATCCACCACGATGGTGTACAGCCCAGGTGGATAGCCTTTTGTGAATTCGATTCGTCCATCCTTCGAAACTTGAAGAGAGTCCTCCAAGAGCCGTTCTTGCCCATAGAAATAGGCTAGTTTGACCCAATTCTTGGGGCAGTTATTGATTTGGCCTTGGATGACCTGCGCAGATAATCCACCTGCGCAGGTCAAAGCCAATGCTAGAATCAAATTCTTCATCTATCAACGAACAATATTGATTTTCTCAATGCTCATAACCGAGCCTTCTTGCTGAATCTCCACATAGTAGAGACCTTCCGCAACGTTTTCAAGATTAATCTCGGCCGTTTCCATGTAGGACTTTGCTAAGAGTCGCTTTCCAACCGCATTGTAGATCACTATCTGGTATTCCTCGTCTGTGGGTACCTCGATTCGGAAGTTTCCAGTTGAAGGATTCGGGTAGAGAAGCACACGTCCACGCCATGGAAGCTCAGGCGTTCCAATGCCCGTCTGATTCAAGATGTTGGACTTCGAACCTTCAAACGCGGACGTTTTACCTAAGGTCGGCGAACACGCATCTCCGTTGAATACCGCATTAATGACATAGTAGACATTTGGTGCGACAGGTGGGTTCAAATCGGTGAACGTCGTAGTTCCCCCTGAGACACTACCAATTTGGACCAGGTTTCCTGATGTAATCCAACGGAAGATCTCATACGTTTGAACGCTTCGGCCTTCGTAAGGAGTCCAGATCAAATTGATTTCACCGCCAGAACCGATGTTCGACTGCAAGTGAATGGTTCGGTGCAGGTCGCTTGTATCACTCATTGTTCCACAAGAATCCAAAACAGCTATGCGATATCGATCGGGTTGCTGCTGAGGAATACTTGTCAGATCCGTGAAGACACTCAAGCTTGTATAGGACTGTGTTCCAATCTGTACATATTGACCTTGACTGTTCTCCTTGAGCAGAACATAATCCGACGTACGGTATCCTGGGGTATGCTCCCAAACGATCAAGTTCTTACCTGTAAGGCTGTCCACGGACAATACACAGATCTCTTGCTGATCGAAGGGTTGGGGTGCATTCAGGATATAGCTCGAACTATCCGTACAGCCATTCATATCCGTTATCAAGACAGAATACATACCGGCGTACAGGAACAACTGGTTGTTTTGCGATGAGCCATTTGACCACTGGTAGGTGTATGGTGCTACACCGCCCGTCGCATGCAGCTCAATGCCGCCATCGTTATTCACCGGACATGTTGCGTCGAAGGTCGTATCGACTACCGTGACCAACAACGTAGGCTGATCCACCGTATCCGTTACAGAGTAGGAGCACCCGTTGAGGTCTACCATGTTGAACGTGTAGACGCCCGCCGTCAAGCTGTTGAGCGTGCGTGCTCCATTCATGAAGGCTCCGTTGGCATTGCCACGAACCACTCCATCACAATCTGTACAGCTTGCGAAACATACGATGCTAAGCGTCGTATCCTGTGCAGGAACTACTACATAGCGCTGGACCAACGTACTACCCGTGATGATGCCACAACTCGTCGGTACGTTCTCTGGTACGCTTGACTTCGCATAGCGGTAGTAGATCGTATCACCAGGCATGAAGGTCAATGTCTTGCGGTAGATAGAGTCTCCCGCAAAGTCCGTCATCAGGTGCGTGCCGTATGACTGTACGAACAACTCAATACCGCCGACAGACCACGTCTGACCTCCCATGTTAACCTGGAAGCTCACCGCTACTTCGCCACTGGATGCACCCGTTACGCTGGTCCAATCCACGGCATATGGTGCCGTCCCGCCCGTAGCGTTCACCGTGATGCTTCCGTTGTCGCCGCCGAAGCAGTCCACATCCGTCTGCGAAGTCGTTGCTGCCATGCTTGCAGGCTGCACAAGCGTGAAGCTCAATGCATCCGTACAACCATTGGTGTCCGTCACAGTTACTGCGTACGTGCCCGCCGTAAGGCTTGACAAGTCTTGCGTACTAGCACTGTTGCTCCACGTGTAGGTGTAAGGCATCGTGCCTCCCGTGACGCTCACATCAATGCTTCCGTCGTTCGCTCCGTTACACGTTACGTTCATTCCAGCTGCATAGCTCGATACAACGCCTTGTGCCTCCAGTACGTCAGGCTCAGAAATCTGACCAGACCAGCTAGCCGTACATCCTTTACCGTCCGTAACCGTCATCGCGTACGTGCCTGCCTGGAGGTTGGTCAAATCTTCAGAGATCGCTCCCGTGCTCCAGTTGTAGCTGTATGGCAAGGTGCCGCCTGCTACCGTCAAGTTGATGAAGCCATCACCACTCTGGTAACAAGACAAGTCGCCGTAGCTATCCATGGCCACCGTCAACAACGTAGGCTGAACAATGGTATCTGTTACAGAGTAAGAGCAACCATGCGCATCCGTAACCGTGTAGGCATAGGGGCCAGCACTCAATCCACGTGCGACTTTATTGCCATACGTCGTATTCCCTGCAATTTGATTTTGGAATACCCCATTGCAATCTGAACACTGGCCGTAACAAACTGCTCCCAATGTGACATCGCTGCTCACGTTAAGGGTACGGTGCATGGTTGAGTTACCTGAAGGGATCTGACCACAGCTGATGGGCACGTTTTCAGGGATACTTCCTTGGTAATAACGGTAGTAAATCGTCTGGTTTGCAGGCAATTTAACCGTAGCACGCAGCGTGCTATCACCCAAATAGTTTGGTTGCAAGGTTACAATTTGACCATTTGTGAAGGCCACCGAATAGGTCGTGCTATTCCAGTTTGAACCGTGCAATTGGAAGGTTACTTCTACCGAATCCAATGCATTTGGCAAGCTGGTCCAGTTGAAATGGTACGGTGCTACTCCACCGAAGGTGTTCACCACCACTTTACCATCGCTTCCGCCAAAACAATCTGGCTCAACACTGTAATGGTAGCTATTCACCGCTGTAGGTTGATTTACCACAACATCGATGGTGCTCTCACAGCTGAAGCTGTCGGTAACAAATACCGTCAAGGTGTCGGCACCCAAATTCAGGATCGTCGCAGTCGTGTCACCATTGCTCCAATCGAATGTGTATCCGCCGTTGCCCGTGACCGTCAATGCGACGACACCATTCGTGTCACCGTAGCAATTTGCGTCGGTTACACTTGCTTGCAGGCTAGGCAAGGCACGAACGTCAATTCCAATAGCCTCAGAGGTAGATGTACATCCAATGGAGTCCGTAATAATGGCACTGTAGCTATATCCGCCCACAGCCAATACACCTGTGTTCAGCGTATCTGTGGAAGTATTCTCCAGTCCTCCGTTGAGGTACCACGCATACTCAGTAAACCCTCCTGGGACTTGCAAGACTACATTGCCCATTTGGCCATCACAGTACTGTAGCGTATCAGAAGCAGAAACGGTGAGATTTGATACAGGTTCTGAATTAACAAGCACATAAACGCTATCCGTGGAGATTTCACAGTTGTTGCTATCCACAAGCGTGACGGAGTACCACCCTGTTGTGTGAAGGGTCAAGTTGGCTCCGGTTTCACCCGTATTCCAGACGTAGCTCATGTTGTTGCTAAGCACATCTGAACTACCTGCCTCCAGAATATCTCCTTCACAAACCGTCTCCGGCGTCAAGCGATTCAGTACAGGATTGGATGGGTTTACATCCGTGAATGAAATTCCATCCACCGCAATTTCCCCATTTGGTCCACCCGTACCGGCTTGAGCCTTCAGGCGGAGCTTGACTGTGTGTCCAGCATACGCAGACAAATCAGCCGTATCCGTTACCCAAACGTTGGTTGAGGTTGGGGTTTCGCGCATCCAAACCGTTGTCCAACCGGTCTCTCCTGTTGTCACGTCCTGAACTTCCACTTTCAGGCTTCCCATTTGCTGAGCATAGCTTGGATTGCCTAGTGCAATAACATTGGTGAACATATGGTAGTTGAATACCATTGCAGGCTGATTGGTTCCCAACAAGTTGATACAAGGGGAGACAATGGCAGCAGTTTTATTCTCATCCGTGCCCGAGTACGGGTTGAACAAGAGGTATCCGCCATGGCCATCTGCAGATGTGGCATCCGTATTTGGCCCGCTGTATTGCGTATCCGTGGTATCACGGTGAAGGATCCAGTCTTTTGCTTGAGCGTGATCCACAACCCATGGGTAGAGCAGGCTATCCATCTCAGAGACAACAGCTTGATACCCTGTGGCAATGATGAAGTTGGTAGCTCCCCAATTCACATCAAACTTATCCTCAGAAGGCACATAACGCACCTCTGTACAATTCTCCGCACCCGAACTGTAAACCAGCGACTGATCTGTGGATGCGAGAACACGTCCATTCAATCGGAAGTATACGTCCGGCGGAATATTAATGGCCACGCGGGCGGTGTCGTAAGAAGGACATCCATTTTCAGATACAGCCTTCAAGACAAACGTCTCACTCTTGGTTACAAGCTGCTCTTGGGTCGTCGAGCCATTTGACCAGAAGTACTGCGCAAATGCTTTGTTTGTAGACAAGGTTACCGTATCACCCAGGCAAAGCGTACCGCTCAAAGGCAAGTCACTCGTGATATTGACGGCACTCGTGGAATCCACCTGAACAACTATGGTGTCCGACCAGAGGATACATCCAGAAGCTGCATCCGTAACACGCAACATAGACGTCGCGGTATTTGCTACGGTGATCACCGTCGTATCAGGAATCTGACTTCCATTCACATACCACTTGTAGGTGTCATAAATCGGAGCTGTATTCAAGACAGAGAAGTCACATACTCGAATTGTATCAACAGCCTGGATCTTGTCAATGCCCAACTGAACATTTGGTCTCCAGGTTGAATACTGCGTATTGCCAGGAAGCGAGCAGTTATCCGCATTAGAGTTTGAATGCGAACTCATGGACAGCTGAACATTTCCGTAGATCTGATGCTTCAAGATCTCTACAGAGCTCGGATTGTTCGCCCCATAGTCGAAGCAAACTTCTACCAAGATATTCTGGGCCCCATCCCACTTGAATTCATTCGCAAAATTGTGAATGTTCCAGGTGCCGCTTACAGGGAAGTAGTTATTGATGGTAAATACTTGCTGCAAACCAGTTTCCCAGTTGGTCATCGCAGATTGGCCTGTATGACCCATGGAGATTGTCATGTTGCTCATGGCAGACAAGCCAGATTGCTCGACGTACAAGGAGAGGCTGTTGATATTCGTATTCTGCGTCAGACCTGACTGATAGAGCTCTGAGGCACGAATGACAAACTGCACTTTACCATAACGTTGATTGCTTCCATAGGGGTGGGGGTCTGAAGAGTTCCACCATTCAGTAACAGACTCATTGTTCCCCATTACAGTGGTCGTGACTCCCTGAAGGGAAGCCCCTGTTGCAACATTCAAATTACTTGCATAGACTACTGGAGGATAGACCACGTAGACCCGAGCTGTATCTGTATTTGCACATCCGAAGCTGTCTACTACACTCAAATAGTACGTCTCAGATTCAAACGCTTCGATAGTACGAGTTGAATACTGATTTACGCTTACGGTCAAAGATGTCCAGTTGTAATCTACAAATCCACTACCCGCATCTAGGGTTACGATGTCGCCCACACACATGCGGACTTCGTCATTACCGTTGAGCGTAGAACCAGGCTTAGCAATACTGCTTGTGATTGTAATCACAGGGGTAGGATGTGCCGTAATGATTACAGCCGTGTCTTGAGCCGTACATCCTCGGTCATCTGTAACGGTGACACTGTAGTTGCCAGGGGCCAAGCTGTTAATGGTAGATGGTGCATTCGCAATACTTCCACCTCCAGGATACGTCCAGGTAATAAAGTAACGACCCGAGCCACCTGCAACATCCACTTGAAGAGCCCCATTGTTCTCGTTTTCACAGTTTTCATTGATCTTATCCAGATTCAAGACAATTGGAGCGTCTTGGGTAATCTCCACACTGTCTACAATGGTTTCAATCACTGTGGAGCCCGAAAGCTTCTGAATTGTCACCCTATACCAGCCTGCATAAAGGTTGGAAATAGTCCAAGGGTTATTCGTAGAAGTTGAATTTGGATTAGTAATAGTATGGCCATCCAAAGAAACCCAAGAGTACTTATAGGGGCCGCCATTCGGATGCTTGGCTGTTGCTTTAATCTGGGCTACAGAAGGATTACATGCAGGGTTGTTTGTGACTTCAAACGCTACACCAAATTGAGCCAAACTCAAGTCTGATTCAATCGCGCCAAGATCTGCGTTTGAGCCTACAGGGTTAGGTCTGTTCTGACCGTACAAATCCTGAAGTGGCATGTTAAGATATACCGGGTTATTGGTGGACCCTGGGTTCAGCCATGACATGTTTGTATCTGCCGACCCAATGGCTGCACTCATCACCGCTAACCCATAGTCGCCCTGGCCAGGGTTCTTCAAATAAACCGGTTCAACCAGCATATCTGTAGCTGTCACTTGGCCCGTGACTCCAGGGGTTGTCAAAATGCTCGTACTCGTGGTGCCGCCCTGTACCAATGAACTCTTGATGTTCACATCACAGTCCGCACCGCCCCAACTGTAGTTGCCTTGATGGAAAATAATATTATAACCGGATTGTCCGCCAAGGATAGAGTTGTAAAGATTCAGCTCAGAATTATCCCTGATATAAATAGAGGAGTTTGGATTACTTCCCGTATAGCCGGTACGACTTGTATTACGGTAAATCGTGCTGTTAACTAGGCTCACGTCGGCTGATGACATAATCGTCAAACCAGAACCAAAACCTCCCTTATTGTCAGCAATCAAGGCATTTTCAAAAACGACTCCTTTGTTGGGACCACTGGAAACTCTAACCGCACCATATTCATTATTCATGCTGGTGTTGTTTCGAATTATGAGATTCGAAAGGGTTAGTTTTCCATTGCCATTTGAATTTATATCAAGGCCTGATCCACCTCCCCAGCCAGTATTGGTGTTATTAAAGATTTCCATACCAGTAATAATGGCGTCACCACTCATGTAGCCATTTATGCCAACTCCGGCGCCCCAGTCATTAGAAGTGTTCTCAAAGACCCTAACATTGGACCATGGCATATCCGTAGTATGATTCATATAAATGCCCGCGCCTCTGGGTGCTGAGTTGTTGTAAACGTCTACATCATAAAGTAATGCAGTGTTTTCAATGTAGATTCCGCCACCTTCGTTAGAACTAGTGTTGTTGCGGACTTTCAAGTTTGAAAGTACATACCCCTTTTCATAAAGGGCTAAACCTCCGCCACGCTGACCATGCCAATAATTAGCCGTTGCATTACCACGTGTTACGGTGAATCCTACAAAGCGAACCACATTTGAACCAGATGAATCAGAAGTGCCATTGTAGCGCGCCCGGATAACAGCATCTTCATCTGAACCATTGAGGATTACATTGTCAATGTGACTTGCTAGACCATCGAGTATAAACCTTGAAGCTATAGTGATTGGCTTTGCATATTCATATCCATTGACAGAACCTAGTTCCATGTTCTCATAATAGATTCCATCCTCAATAATGATGGTGTCTTGATCACATGCCAAGTCATAAGCTAGCTGAACGGATTTCAGCGGAGCAAGTTCTGTACCCGAATTGCTGTTGCTACCTGATGTCGATACATACCATCTGCGGCCTAATTGAGAATCAAGTGTAACTGTGTCAAACACATAGCAACCAACGGCATCCTCTAGACGAACCGCAAAGGTGCTTGCGGCAAGATTTCCTATGGTTTGAACGTTGGTTGGCCCATTCCAAATATTGTTTTGCCATACTTGATTGCCATTCTCAAATACACGCAGGTAGTAATCGCCAAAACCTTGTTGGAAAATGGTTCCACCTCGCATATTTCGAACCTCAATTTTTCCAGAATTACTCGAAACGCTCTCACATACATTCTTGACCATGGAAATTTCAAATTCCAATGGATTATTGAGATTGAGTGTTTTTGTAATAGTGTCATTGCGATCCAACGAGAACACTTTCAACGTATACAGGCCTTTTCTAGGTGCAACGATTTCTTCATCAAAAGAAATGTAACCACTAGGTCCATTCCATTGAACTAGGTAATAACTCGAGTTCAAGATGCTAGGAGTGATTGTATAACCACAAGAAGTAAGCGTAACATCGAAGTCACCCACTGCTTTGGCGTTCTCATACGCACCTGCGTCCGGATTAGAACCCGCTGGGTTTGGACGCGCATTGCCCGCCAAGTCGGTACTTGGCAAGGTGTACAATGTTGAACCAACCGTCACATTTGCACGAGCAAGGCCAATTGCAGGTGAATTGTTGTTCAACTTCTTGGCTGTCGTCAACGAGGCGCTCTGCGTTGTGTTTGTAGTGTCTACATCCTTAATTAGCGCTGAATAGTTCTCATTGTTTGCCCAGCCTGGAATAACGCTATTACGTGCTGTGAACGAGTTGTTGCTTCCCCCTGGCAAGTAGACCATTTGGGTCTGGCCCGAACGGTCTTCCACTACAGAGTTGATCAATCGAATACTGTTGTTCTGACCTCCTTCAAAGGTGAATACACGACCATTTACCGATTGAGAGTTAGCGCCAAAGGTGGTGCCCACTATGTCAGCTGTACTGTTCGAATTCAAACTAATAATGCCGTATTCATTGTAATGCTTGTTGTTGTTTACAAAAGCATTATTGATGAAATCAACATCTGAATTATCCTGGATTTTTATCAAACGGTATCGGGCACCATTGTCCTTCCAAAGGACGTTGCTGAAGACGACGTCTGAATTCTGGATCCATGCAAAACGGTGAATCTCTGAGCTTGTAGAATAATTGTTCAAGAATTGAACATTCTCAAATCGAATAACTCCCTCGCCGTAGCTATTGTTATCTCGGATAGTTAGTATGGAACCATCTTGACAACACTGGGTAGGGCTATTATCACGAATCACGATATCCTCAAACAAAACATTCGTGCTGTAGGCATTCCAAACTGTGATGACGCCAAATCCAGCATCAGGCCAATAGGCTGTTCCGTTGTGGTTTTTCACAGTAAAGCCCTTGAGCTCTATATTCTTGCCGCTTACTCCTTTGATGTTGATGAGACCATAAGACGTATAATTTCCATTGGAGTCAAGAACTGAAGTTACCGAGCCATCTGTGCCAGGTTTGATTATCGTAGTTGCTACTGCATTTGCATTTCCGAGGCGTACTGCATCACTGTAGACCTTGACACTGCGGTCAAGAATAATTCTTTCCTCATACGTTCCTGGTAAAACATAAACCTTGCCGCCATCCGATGCTTGGTTAATACCATGCTGGATGGTCTTATAAGGATTCGCCAATGAACCATCGCCCGTCGTGTTGCTTCCTGTTGTAGCAACAAATATGGGCTCGTCAATGCGAACACTATCCCGCGTTTCACAGCCCGTATTTGTAACGCTCAACACATAGGTAGCAGGTGAGGTCACCAACAATGTGTCATTTGCTCCGAGCGAAGTCGTTACTCCTGACTCAAACCATGCTATTGTAGAACCGCTGGTATAGTTTGCTCCCAGGGTCACAGTGTCTCCACCCAACAAATCCAACGTTCCAGAATGATTGACAATCTGGCCTACAGGGGAATTATTGATGTTGATGGTGTAGTTCTGAGACTCCATCTGACAAGACGTGTTGTCCGTCTTATTCAACGTAGTCGTCACCTTCAAAGTCTTGCTTGAGGTAACCTTTAACGTGCGATCCGTTCCGAATACAGTTCCCGTGTTCGGATCTGACCAGCTGTACACATCGAAACCTTCAGGTGCCCATACCGTGATGCTGTCACAGTGGGTTTCAACTGCGTTCAGGGCTACACTGTTATTTCGGAATACAATGAAATAACGATAGTTTGTGCCTTGGCTGTTTGCATCCCAATTGCCATTCCAGGACATTTGAATAAAACCATGATTCCATGACTGGTTCCAGTTTGGATCCCAATTCGTATACGTCGGAGTTGACCCGTCAATGGCAACCCAACTTGACGTCGTTGATGCCCTTGAAATGCCAATCCATTGTCCTCCACAGCAAGAAACATTCTGCTTGTACCATGAAGTTACAAAGGAGTTTTCCGTCGCATCACTTGGGTACCACAACTCTGCACCCAAGGATTCAGCCGCAGATTTTGCACCGTTCCAAGAAGTATAATTGGGAGAGTGATAAATATAACTTCCATTGTATTCTCCTACATATGTATACCCATTTATGGCATCGCCTGTGTGCAGAGGCGTTGCCCCTTGGAACACCTGTGGTGTTTGCTTGACCTCTACGTAGACAGAGTCTGATGTAGTACAACCCGCAGTGTCCGTGACAGTAACTGTCCACATCGCGGTGTTGCCTACTGTGATTTGGGCTAGGTTCGCTCCGTCCTGCCACAAGTAGCTGTCCGTCACGTCTGTCGTAGCAGCAGTCAACGTCACGGTCTCCCCATTACAGATCGTAACAGGGCCACTTGCCGTCAATGTCAAGTCTGGCAGACTATTTCTGTAACCAACGACTACAGTATCCGTAAACTGACACCCCTTTTTGTCTGTCACCACAATCCGGTATGACCCTGGGCGTGATTGATAGCTTGTGTAGTTAGCCGTTCTTTCTTGTGCGCTTTGATCCGTCCAAGAATATCCAATGCCATCTATATCCAGGTATTGAATATCATACTTGTAGGTGCCCCCAGTGAAAGGAGAGCCTCCAGAAATATTGAACTTCAACTTGCCGTCATCTCCAGCAAAACAGGTCGCCGAAATACTAGCATTCGCAATGCTGATTGGGCTAGCCGTAACAACAACCGCAGTATCTGTAAGAGTCAAGACCGTACCAGCAGTTACCACCACATAATACTTACCAGAAGCCAAACCTGTGATAGAATTTGTGGTCTTTTGACCCCATGCGGCATCACCTACCTTCGTCCACAAGAAGGCTTTTGCAATACCAGCCGTAGAACCCGTTGGGTCAATGAGCTGAACAGCGATAGAACCCGAATTAGTTTGACATACACCGTTGTTTACAATGATGAAGTCCAGACCAGCCGTACCCACAGAATCAGGATGCTCATAGACGCCTAGGTCAGGCTTAGAGCCCGCAGGGTTTGGTCTGATGCTATTCTCGATATCAACAGTAGGCGCTGTCAACGTCTTCGTTGAGCCAGTGGGACCAACATCAGCAGTTGTCCTTCCCGCTCCGATCGATGAAGCAAAGTTGGCAAGTCGGTAGTCACCGTGTGAACGATCGACAAAATAAGGCGCAGTAGTACTTACGCTTGTGCCCAGAGTTTTTGTGATTGACCCAGAAGTACCACAAGACTCATTCTTGATAGCGGTAGAGCCTCCTTCAATGACTGAGAAGCGAGCAGAAACACTCGATGTTCCACAACCATCCCCTGTGATACTCAATCCATTGTTTTTCGTAACAATACTGTTGAGCAAACGAAGATTAACGTTGTCTTTAATCGTGATATTACCCTTGTCGTGCCAAAGTTGAGTGTTTCGGGAAGTATTATCTGAGAATGTTGAATTAATGAAGCTATAATTGCCTTGGTTCTGAATGAATAGTCCAGGCCTGTAGTCCGTGACATTTCGCGCAAACAAGAAGTTCTCGAAGACCAAACCATCACCTTGATACGGGGAATTCCATTGATCAAAATAAATCCTCATTGCCTGCTGAGAATTCGAGCCGCCAACGTTTTCAATTACCGTAATGTTCTTAAGCTTTGCTCCAGAATTTGCAGATAAATCTCCAGCAGGTACGTTGCCAGTGTTTTCTCTAATGATGAGGTTTTCATAGGAACTCCTCATTTGAACTTCAATCTGAATGCCGCCGAAATCGCCTGCATTGTTCTTTTCGATAGTAACATTTCTGAGGTAAAGAGATCCTCCTCCGCGTGCAGTCAAACCTCCACCTTGAGAGGAGGCTTGGTTTGCAGAGATTATTGAATTCGATATGACTAGGTGTGCCCAGTTTTCTTTGAAAACACCGCCTCCATAATTGGCGCTGTTGTCTATAATTACCGACTTATCAATTTTCACTGAGGCTTCGCCATTGTAATTTCTCACATTAACAGCCCCGCCATTATTACCAGAGCCCCCCGTAATGGTCAGGCCTATAATTTGAGAATAGGCTGTATCTGATAAATTCGAATAGAAATCCTTATAAGTAAATACCGTTTCAGAATTGCCTTTTACAATCGTCGTGTTGATGTCATTGGTGTCCCCTGATAGTATATACTTAGATGCAATAAACAGAGGTTTATTTACAACGATACCATCTTCAAGGTGCGTACCATTCAAAAGAATAATGGTATCCCTGTCACATGTCTGATCAATTGCATATTGGATCGATTTCAGAGGTAATAGTTCGGTTCCCGGATTGGCATCATTCCCGTTAGGTGAAACATATAATCGCTGACTGTTCTTTGAATTGATAGTTAGAGAGTCTAGAATTGTACAGCCAGCGCCATCCGTGACCTCGATATAATAACGGCCAGCAGCAGCATTATTTCTTTGATAAGACCAGTTTGGGTCATTCACACTATTAAATTGCCAACCGTCGATGACTGTTCCCGCACTGTTTTTGACCTGGAACGAATGCGACCACCAATTTGTATTATAAGGGGTGCCTCCGCTAACTTGACCAAATCTGAATTTACCAGAAGTACTACTCACGGACTCGCAAACATCCTTTGAAAGGAGGATTTCAAACTCTAGTGGATTATTTAAGTTATACGTCTTAACTATCGTATCATTTCTATCAAGCGAGTAGACACTCAACGTATAAACTCCTTTAACGGGGGCAGTTATTTCATCCGTAAATGCCAAGAAGTTATTCGGGCCATTCCATTCAACTAAGTAGTTGGACGAATTGAGAATACTAGGTGTAATGTCATAGCCACAAGAAGTAAGCGTAACATCGAAATCCCCCACTGCTTTAGCATTCTCAAACGCGCCAGCATCCGGATTAGAACCAGCTGGGTTCGGACGCGATACCCCCTTCAGGTCTTCAGTTGGGCTAACTAACGTCTTTCCCCCAAGATTCAAAGGGGTTCGAGCAATACCGATCGCGGGAGAATTTGATTTTAAGCCGCCTCCATTATTCAATGAGGGAGATGTGAAGACCGTCAACCCATTCGTATCCAATGTGAGATTACTGCTCGTGTAGGACGATTTAGACGTGCCCCCAACAATTGAGTTCGCCACGTACATAAAATTGTTCGACCCATAAGCATACATCCAATTGTTCGCCATGTCGCCTTTCAAAACAGAATTGGCAAACCAAATTTTATTATTGGACCCAGCTACAACAAAGATGTTATTTAAACCATCATTTTCAGTTACAGTAACATGATTGAATTCTGCTTCAATATTTGAGGCATCCAACTTCAATAATTGCCCTCCACCATTATTTGCGAAAAGATTATTCTCAAACGTGACATTAGCAGCGTTCGCAAAGTTGATTATTTCGTCGAAATAGTCATTATTAACCCAACGACTATTTTCAAAACCAACATTTGACTGTCGGATATAGGCTAGACGATGAGAAGAGGAACTAGGATTCCCGTTGTTTTTGCATCTTAAATCTGTAAAATTGACATTAGAGCTATACTCCACATCAAGAATAACCGCGGCATTACAGCAACCTTGTCCTTGGGCTTGTTTGGCGCCCGTAACGACAACTTTCTCAAAGTCAATATCGGCAGTACTATTCTCAATCGAAATAGCTGATGATGCAGACCAAGAGCCACTGTAATTGGCTTGATAATCTTTGATGGTGAAGCCAATGAATTGGATTTGACCATCGTTCATTTGAATAACATTTACGCCACCATAAGCGGAAATGTTTGAATTTGAAGCTGATTGAATGATTCCAACTGAACCTGGCTTTAAGATTGTCGTATGCATCGCGTTAGTATCCCCTGTTCGCACGACGTCTGAAGCAATTTTAAGAGGTTTGTCTATTAAAATTCGCTCCTCATACGTACCAGGCAAAACATATAGTACCCCATTTGTGGATGATTGATTAATTCCATGTTGAATGGTTTTAAACGGAGCTTGAAGAGATCCAGGATTTTGATTATCCCCAGTTACTGAAACAAATTTGGGAACTGATACAAATTGTGAATCCAGAGTATTACATCCGTCCTTACTTGCCGTGGCAATAATCCATTGTTGAGATTGCACCATGAGTGTATCCGTTGTCGCTCCACCTGACCAAGTAAGGGTGCTACCCGCACTCCTGCTCGTGTACAATTTCAATGGCGTGCCCAAGTATTCAAAGCTTCCATTCTTGGAAAGAATTGTGACTGTGGGAGAAAGTTTGTTGTAGGTAACAACTACATAAAACACCTTCGAGCAACTAGCCCCATCTTCAATTGTTATCGAATAATATCCAGTTGGGACTTCTTCGCTAAAGACCGTACCGCTCGAAGTTGTAAAATATGACTTACTATGGGTAAGTGACGAATCTAGATTAACTGTAATGGAGTACTTTCCCCCAGCTATCGGGGTTCCTCCTGAAGGCTGAATTGTAAGTAGTGTTTTATCATCTGAACATACTGCCGAAGTGAAATTCATACTAACAGTTATATCGTCTGGAATTACAACATGCGCGGTATCAGAGTAGATGATATTCGATGTACTGTCAACATAATAAATTACATAATCACCATCGCCAATATTTGAAAGCGTAACTCCCGTTCCGAGTACATCACCATTATAGTTCTTCCATGTAGGTGTAAAGTTGCCCACTGCGTTCACAAGCAAAGTCGTCACAGAGCCAGACAAAGAATCACAGATTGTCGGATTTGTAACGGAAATGTTGATGCCAACTTGAGGTGTTTGATGAACGGTTTCATAAGCGCCCAAATCTGGGTTTGAGCCAGAAGGGTTCGGTCTGGAATTACCAAGAACATCCTTAGTCGGTGAAACAATAGTCTTGTTGCCCATGGTAATGGAAGCTTGACCCGCACCAATTACCGAAGCTGTTCTGCTAAGGCTAAAATTCCCGTTTGACGAATCTGCGAAGTAGAGTCCAGATAAGCTCACGTTGTTCACATGGGCATGCGTTCCTAGGCTTGGGATAGACGGATTCCATGCAACATTGCTGAAGTACGTCTTGGTGGTCGTTGGAGATTGTGAATTATTCACTTCCAAGACACCGCTTGAATGAGTCAAAATGCTATTAGTTACATACAATTTTGCTTCTTCACCCAGTCGGAATAATTTACCCCCTAAGTTGTTCGAAATAGTGGCATGATTTAATTGCAGTATCATCCAATTATATTCAAACATGGGTTGATATGACGGCCATTGGTTGTTTACGACAACCCAATTATTAAGAACAATTTCGGATCCATTTCCTTCGCCATTTACGCTAAAGAGTGGTCCATTACTCGACTTATTTCCAATTGCAACTATATTCTTAGAGATAGTTCTTGGTTGTCCATCTATCCAATTCTGCCATGCTCCAATTGCATAATTGGCAGCCTCATTATAATAGAACTTACTGTCATTCACATAGCCCCCTTGTCCACAACACCAATTGTCAAACGAAACTGTTGAATTCTGAGATGCGACGTTTCGGACAAATCTTGTACGCTTGATTATAAAGTACCCACCTCGGGCGTAAAATGCAGATCCATGAATCGCACGATTTTCGGTAAATACACTGTTGTCTACCAAAATAGTACCCGCATCTTGATTTACTTGAATTGCACCACCATTTGAGCCTTCATTGTTTACAAAATTCATTCTTCTGAAAACAATGTTTCCTCGCGTTACGTTGACTCCGCCGCCTAATCCAGCATATTTGAGTCCATTTTTAATAGTAAATCCAATGAACTTTTTATAGGCTGTATCGCTTGGCTGATTCCAGTTATTTGTTGTAACATTTATATAGAAGACAGCCTCTTGGTTGTTCCCATCTACAACAGTATTTGCGATGTGTGAACTGTCATCATCACGCGCGTACAAGCTAGCGATAATGATGTCCTTGTCAACTACAATAGAATCTTCTGTAATTACGCCATCAAGCAAGAAGATGGTATCGCGATCACAGGCCTGGTTTATGGCATGTTGAATGCTAGCATATGGCGCAGATTGAACTCCGCTATTGGAATTTGAGCCATTTAATCCATCAACAAACACGCTTCTTTGAGCCTTTGAGTTGATTGTAAATGGATATTCCAACGTACAAACATCATCCTTAATCTCTAGTATGTAGTCTCCTGCGTTTACATTTCCTCTCCAATACCATGTAGACCCCCAGATATCCCAATTCGGACCCTGAACATAGACTCCATTCTTTTTCAATCCCCACTTCTGAGAAGCAACATTAATGCCGCTAAATGGCGTGCCTCCTTGGACATTACGAATGTCAAGTACCCCGGAATTCGTTCCTGCAGCCAAACAAACATCTTTTGTTGTAACAGTTGCGCGAAGCGGGTTGGAAATTTCAATGGTTTCACTAATCGTGTCTCCACGGTCTATTGAAATCACGGTCAGGACATAAGTCCCTTCTTCTGTCGTAAGTAGGCTAGTGTCTTGGGACGTGAACCCGTTTGGTCCTGACCAACTCGTACTGTAGTTGGTAGAATTCAGAACTTCCACATTGATAGCATATCCACATGCCTCCACGCCCAAGCCAAATGCACCAAATGACAAGCTAGATTCAAATGCCCCCGCATCAGGGTTGCTTCCAGATGGAGAGGGTCTTGAGGTTCCAAAAATGTCCGCTGCCGGAGAAGTATACGTATTAGATCCCACAGTGACGCTTTGACGGGCATGTCCGATTGCACGCGATGTAGCGGCTACAGACCCATTACCGTTTACGTAACCGTTTGACCAGATTACTCTGGAACTATCAAGCGTTCCTGTTCCAGATAAGATATCTCCCTTGAAGATGTTATTTCTAAAGTAGTACGAATTGTTTTGTTGAATCTCTAGAATTTGATCTTGTCCAGCATCAATAATAGAGTTCAGAATTGTGACCGTTGAATTTGAATTACTGTGATTTCTAATCACATATTGGTCATTGTAAACGCCTAGTTTATTCCCCCAAACTGTAACATGATTTAAGGTCAGATTACCATTGTTTCCATGTATGCCAAAAAGCCCGTGACTATTGTCTGGCTGTCCGGTTGTAAATATTGAATTGGATATCTTCAAAACAGATCCATCCATAATGGAAATAAGATCATATTGGGATTCGTTTCCAGCATAGCGTACATTCTCCCACGTAGATGTAGCAGAAGATCGAATGGCAACATCTCTACGCTCATCCCAATAACTTGGAGATCCGTTGTTTATGAATCGGACATTATTCAGATAGGATTTGCCACCAAACTGGGTAAATGAAATTCCCTCATTACAGCACTGCCTTGTGTTTTCCGTAAGCTTTACATTCAACAATTGGAGCCCTTCACCTGTAACATCTTGCATTAAGACGCCAGAACCATGGTTGTTTGAATTGTACCCGTTCTTAATGGTAAATCCTGAGATTACAGTTGCCGAAGCGCTGTTGTAATTGTTTAACTTGACAACAATGCCCGCTCCGCCTCCATCAATAATTGTGGTATGCAAGGCATTTGTATCACCCAGGCGGTCATAGTCTGACTGGAGATTTATTGCCTTACCAATTACAAGATTCTCTTGATATGTGCCAGGAAGCACGTAAATACGATCTCCAGTCGACGCCTGTGAAATTCCGTAAGTAATTGTTTTATAAGGGTTAGACAAACTTCCGTCTCCGGTAGAATTGTCACCGGTCGTAGCGACAAAAATTGGGACAAAAGTTCGAATCGTATCGCTAACACTACATCCATTTAATGTCGCAGTGAGCAAGTATGTACCTGCATTCGTCACTAAAAGAGTATCATTTGAACTTAAGGCTGTTGAATTTCCTGATTCGAACCACTCAATTGTCGCTCCCGGAGAAGCGTTAACTCCTAAAACAATAGAATTGCTGCCATTTAAATCTGTTGTCCCAGAATGATTAATTATCGAAGCGTTTGGAGATGCATTTATTGTTAATGCTACTGAATTTGAAGCAGAACTATTACATGAAGTACCATCATCATAGCTATAATTAGCAGAAAGACTTACATTGATGGCATCCGAAACCCAAACAGTTCGATCCGTACCTAAAATGACATTGTTTGTATTGTCATTCCACGTATAGCTATCATAGCCCTTGGGCGCTTTCAATAGAATTGAATCACAAATTTGAGTGCTGGATGTTACAGTCTGAGTTAAGTCCTCAAATTCCACAACCCAACGTCTTCCATCCCATTGATTGCCCCAATCATCCCATTCACCTGATGTTCCCCATTGTGGGTGGACTTGAATGTAGTATGAGCTTGGTTCATCTGGCTGGCCAGAATACCAATTCGTGAAAGAGACAGGTGTTCCATCATACCATTGATAGGTCCCGTTTACCTTAATGGCGCCTATGGCCAAATCATTACAACACCCTACCGCATCTCTAAAAAGTTGAGAAACAGCACTGTTCTCTTGTAAATCTTCAATTTTCCAAAGATGTCCACCATAACTTTCGGCACTTGCTTTAGCATCATTATAATTGAACCAACTATCCGTCCAATAATAATGATTCCCATTATATTCGCCCAAATAGGTGTAGTTGCTAATTGCATCCCCGGTGTGGGCGGGTTCATCTCCCGAAAAAATGGTTGGTTCATCTAAAATTCGAACAGTTATTGATTCCGAGTCCGAACAGCCCAAAGAGTCAATTACATTCAAGGTATAGCTACCAGAAGCACTTACCGTGGCTGTTTGGGTAGTAATACCATTTGACCAAGAATAGGCATAATCAGAAGACCCATTGCCAGCTAAGTCGATGGTTGAACCAAAACAAGCGGTGTCTCCTGTTAAAGTACTAATGGATGCGTTAACCGAACTAAACTTAAGGTTAATAGTATCGTAAGCATTACACCCTATGGCATCGACAAAATGTAATGTCACTTCGCCATCAGAGGTTGCAGAGAATGTTGTACTTGTTCCAGTTAGATTGCCTTGAGACCAGTTTATCGTATTCAACGATGAACTCAAATTTGAAATATTCTCTGTAGAAATCCCCAATGAGACTGGGCTTTCACATGAAATGACAACACCTTCTCGCTTCACCTGTGTTACGCCAAATCGCATGTTTGGGCGATATGAGGAAGTAGGCGCTTGAGATGCTGTGTTTAAGACATTTCCAGTTGATGTCGAAGCAGAGGTTGTTCGTGAAGTTTTGGAAGCCACGTAACTCGTAGCTGACTGGTTAAATTGATAGTTTGTCGATCCAGCGCTTCCCTGTCCTGAGTAGCTTACATCAATTACAACACTAGAAACGCCATCCCAGGTAAAATTCGAATTTTGATTGAATGTCAGCGTTTTCCACCCTGTGGAAGTTCCTGGATCGAACCAATTATTCTCATAGTAGAGATTTGAGGTATTGTTTCCACGCACGTGAACAACTGCCCACTTTGAATAGCCAGTGGCCGTAAATCCAGAAAATGTTGATGGGGCATTAATTATTCCAATCCTAAAATCGCTCAAATAAGTTGATGTTCCTGAATTTAGACCTATGGTTGCCACATCAAAAGCAATGGATTTGATCTCCATTCCTTTGCGTAACCCCATAGTTTGAAGTTCAGCAGCTGTGAGAATAAATTGACTTCTTGCTGTCTGACCAGATAAAGCAAAATATCCCCATGGCACTCCAAGCACATCCGGGTTTATTGTAGACGCATTTGTTGTTGAACCGGTCCCGTTAGTCAAGTCCAGCGCAGACGTTGGTCCTGTAATTTCAACTATTGGATTGTTAATGGCAACAGGCTGAGTAGAGCTTGCCTGACAGCCATTAGAATCAATTTCAACGAGCTTATAAGTGCCCTGAACTTTTGCATAGATTATGGTGTCTGTAAGATTTAATGAAACATTATCCCTGTACCAGTTAAATACACTCTGTCTTTGCCATGTTTTTACAGTAGAAAACGCTTTGAGCTCAACGGAATCTCCAATACAAGCAGAATAAGCCCCAAGGTCATTGTACATAATCGGAGCTGAACCGGCATAGATTGTAAGTGTATCTGAACTAACATTGTCTCCATTAACATCAGTTGCTGTGAAATAATAATCACCTGCAGATCCAACAACAACCCCATTATTTGTGCTAGAATTACCACTTGGCTGTGTCCAAGAGTAATTACTATTGCGGTCTCTCGCCCAAGAATACACCCAAGTATTCGCCCCTTCACAGAAGAAGTCTTCACCCAATCGAAACTTCATCCTGTTGAGTGTTCCATCCGCATTTACTCGCGCGAAATAGGTTAAATAATTCCAATTGTCATTTCGGGAAGAACGCCATGAAGCTCGCATTTGACTTGTAATGAAGAATTGGCCAGATGTCAAGTTTATAATTGATGCTCGTTCCGAATAGGACATTTCACCATCGCCTACATATTGTTTAGACCACAAAGTACTACCAGTTGAAGACAACTTTCGTAGTTCTAGGTGCCAGCCAACGTTTTGAATCCACCCCTGGCCAAGAACATATAAATCACCGTTCTTAATGCTAAGGGCAATACCACATGTGTGTCCGCCTTGTGCACCAGGTGACATGTCAATATTATTTACCAGCCAATTGCCGCTGGCTCCTGCAGCCGTATCCCAGGCCGCTACAAACTCTTTGTACTCATTATTAGGGTTACTATATCCCGTAACATAAACTTTCGAACCTGAGGATATGACTGCTCTAGGTTGAATATCAACATTTGACGCTCCAATCAACGTGTCTTGCCCTAAGCTTCCAGTTGCCGGATTAAAAGTGAATATTCTCACCCTGTTATTTTGCCAACCATCTTGTACTGCTCCGATCACATGTGCACCATTGTACGTAAAGGCCATTCGATTCAAATCTTGGTGGACCCACATTTGATTGTTTGCATTGTAGGATTTCGGCCAACCCGTTAACTCAACACCTAAAGAATCCGTTTTGAAGAATTCCACCTTGCCATAATTCGTAAAAGCCGCTATAATGATCTGACCATTGGATAAGCAGAAAATATCCTTCGCATATTGATTGTTAGTAAGCGCTAAGGTTTTCGTCCATAGTAGCGTGCCAGAATTCGTGTACTTTTTTAAGATTAAATCTCTGTCCGAACTTGTATTAATATCACCTGCAACAATAAAGCTATTTCCAAATACAGCTAAAGCATTGAACGTGTTATCATCACTCGAATTGTTAACTATAATCTTCGAGGTGTCTCCAGATGTATTATGAATAATTATCTGACCATTCGAAAGACTAGAATTGTATCCAACGGTTACAATTTTTCCATTCGATAATTCCGCACTTTGTTTTGTGTAGAATGAATGACTTACGCTTCTATTAGGTATGCCGTATTCAAATGCACTTTGAGCGAATAATGTATTGCTCAAAACAAAGCCAAATGCAATAGCCAATAACTTCTTCATGATGTGGCGAATAAGTAATTTTTACTTCCAGAATATTAATAAATCACGAAATTCTCGCGGAGTGATTTTTCTTCGTTAAATACCTCAATCGTATACATGCCGGGAGGCAAGCTTTCAGGATAGAGGTCGATGAAAGTTTCGTTGATGCCCGTTACGTACCGAACGATGGTTCCTGTTGCATCAAAGATTTTATAGTCAAACGTCTGTAAATCAGGGTTTTTGAACACAACGCGAGCGTAATCACTGAAAGGGTTCGGGTAAATAATCAGATTGTCCGTAGCCGCGTATTCCGCAATATTTGAGGTAGACTCGCCAAATGCATTGGTCTTACCCGTCGGTGTACAAGGGTCTGGATTGACCACCAAAACTTTATAGAAAAGCAAGCCGGGAGGCGGATTCAAATCTGAATAGGTGAAGTTCGCAGAAGAGACATCCGCCAATTTCAACATAGTCTTGGGTGATGGGCCTCGGTAGATTTCGTACTGCAAGAAGTCAATCCCTTCATATCCATCCCAAATCAAGTTGACCTCGCCAGAAATACCTTCGTTCAAAGTCAAGTGCATCGTTTTATGATTGTCGCTTAATTCCGACTCATTACCACAAGAATCCACAACACTTAATTTGTAGCGCGATGACGTTTCGCGAGCGTTGGAGTTAGGATCTGAGAAAACACTCAACTGGCCTGTGGCTGGAACAGATCCAATCCACACATACGTCCCTGTAGTCGGGTTCTGCTTGTAAACACCATATTCTAGTGTGCGTTTACCCAAAGTTTTGTTCCAAATAATTTGATTTCGGTTTAGGGAATCGACCGTTACCAGACAGATTTCTTCTAAATCAAATGGTTTCCAAACCGTTACATCCAACGTATCCGAATTCGCATAACAACCATTGACATCCCGAACCGTAAGCCATAGTGTACTGTCCTGATCCTTAATAGTTTGAGTTTGGACTGTTGAACCATTATTCCAGAAGTAGTTCAGGTATCCGGGACCTGGGTCGATAACCAGAGAATCGCCCAAACAAAATTCTAATCCATTCGTCAGTGAAAAATTCACCTGCGGAAGAGGGTTGACGATGATATTGACTGTATCTGACTTGTGCACACAACCGTTAACATCGGTCGCGAAGAACCAGAAAGACTGCGTAGAATCTGTGTCCACCATCACGGTTGTGTCCCCAGTATTCCATGCATAGCTGTCAAAACCTAATGGGGCCTTCACATAAACGGTGTCTTCGGTACATGCCGAGCTTCGGCCCAGGATATACGGAGTAGTTCTAAGTGATTCACTGTCGAGTAATACCTTGATTCCCAGGTTTGTAGCTACCCACAATGACGCTCCTTGATGTGCGGCATCATTGACTGTAGCGCTACCAAACGGTGCAGATGTAGCGTCATAATGTGTAAATGTGGAAGTGATCGTACTGTAAACAGAAACCGTATTCCCATTAGTAACCACCACATTGGTCCCGTTGCAACGGAGTTTCTTGATGGAGCTCGCATTGGGCAAACCTGTGATTGTCGTGAATGCCCCTGCGGAATATTTGACGAGTCCTGTACCGCTAATGCCAAGCCACAGATTTCCTTGATCATCCTCATCCAACGCTTTGATGTTATTAGCAGGCAATCCGCCGGAACTCGTCGTAAAGTTTGTAAACGACCCTGCACTGAAAATGCTCAAACCACTAGGAGTGGCAACAGCAACGCTGCCATTTGCCAATTGGGCAATGTCCATGACTTGGTTTGAGACAATGGACGAGTTGTTTGTTTTGTACTGAGTGATGGTTCCAGCTGTATCAATGACCACCAAACCATTGCTAATTGTAGCATACCCGGCATAAACTGTCCCGTTCACTCCTCCTTCTACAATGTACACGGCATTTGAAGGCAGGCCGCTGGCGACGTTAAATTGTTGCCAAGAAGTGTTATCCCATACAAGTAGACCACTTGTTGTACCCACAACCAGACGACCAAAGTCATCCTTCGAGATATCATTGACAGTCTGAGAGGGCATTCCCGAATTCGCGGTGTTAAGAAGATTTTGGGCTCCACCGGAAAATTCGAAAACACCTCCCGTAAATCCAGACCATACACCCGATGCGTCAGAATGTAGTAGTTTGATGTTGTTGGTGGTGAGTCCCGTATTGGTGTAGTCAAAATTCACGAAGCCTGTAGACCCTGACCCGTCCCACATGTGAATACCTTGTGTACTGGCCAAGATGACGGTCATCCGCAGGTCATCATAGTACACGTCATTAAAAATGGATTGGTTCAAGCCAGAGTTAAAGCTGTAATACAAGGTCCAAGCGCTGAGGTTATTCAGAGGCACCGTAGAAAAACCATAATCTGTGGCAACCAACAATCGTCCATTGCCGTCTTGAGAAATCGCATTGATTTGATCCGACCCTAAACCATTCGAGGTTGAGAGTTGGGTGTATTTGGTCCATGCACTTCCGTCAAAACGAGTAATGCCCTGCTCTGTGGCAATCCAATAGGTGCCACTTGTATCCTGAAAAACATCATTAATAATATTGGACCCAAGACCGTTGCCCGTATTTGCGGCATTGTAGACGGTCCA
>Ga0222713_10000939_pt1 | contig 33494 bp, 24 predicted proteins | sample C33_649DmetaG_FD_165061 | JGI IMG/M metagenome (GOLD analysis project Ga0222713, IMG submission 165061) | Estuarine water microbial communities from San Francisco Bay, California, United States - C33_649D | ecosystem: Environmental > Aquatic > Marine > Unclassified | place: USA: California... | reverse complement strand
AAGTAAAGAAATAAGATGATAAAATTAATGGGTATTGTAACCGGAAAACCTAAAGTAAACGAAGTAAAGGATACTACGCAAATTATAGAGAAGATAGCTAAATTGACTGATAGAAACGACCATACTGGTGCTGTAATCGAATTGGCAACATTTTTAAATAATACAAAGGCTCTTAAATTATTACAAGCAATCGAAACAATACATGACATCGAAGGTTCTATGCCATCCGAAGTTTCTAAATATAGAAGTAGTATTTTAAAAGATTTGACAGATAAATTCAAATCAAAATACGGAGATGATGCAGCTAAAGAATTAAACGGAGCATTTTAATAAAATAGAATATGATAAGTTTAAAGAAAATACTAAGCGAAGCAACAATAAATTCTGTAAAAAAGTTTACCAAAAAAGATATTGAAAAATTAACTTCATATAAAGATTTTATTGGTTTTTATAAATCCAATTCTAAGAATTTGAATAAAGCTGATGTTCCTAGAATAGTAGATGAAATTGAATCTTTAAAATATTTGGAATCTGATTACAAAAGAGGTGATGCTGATAGAGATGAAGTATTTGTTGCAATTGAGGAAATTCAAGACCTTATTAAAAAATCTTTGCATATAAAAGAAGAAACTCTAACCGAAGCAGGAATGAATCCTGTAAAAAAGGTGGTAAATGCTATTTTGAAAAAACATAAAATAGAGGCAATGAAAACCTATGCATCTTCTGTAAGAGGAGCTCACAACATAATAAATGGTGGGTATAGATATGAAGGTGATTATTTTCTTGGTTTTTATGGAAATGTACCACAAGATGTTATAGAAAAAGTGGGAGCTGAAATGAAAAAGGCGGGTGTAAAGGATGTTGAAGTAAAGAAGGGTATTATTAGTGCTGATTTTACAAAAACGGGATTGAGTGAAGTAACTCTAACCGAAAAGAAATACTATGTAACCTACAATAAAGGTAGAGGACAGGGTAAGGGTTTGTCAATGGAATTTGATAAAAAAACTTTTAGACCATTAAATAAGCCAAAGGTATTCAATTCATATAAGGATGCGAAAAAATACGCTGATGATATGGAAAAAACTTTCCGTAACTCAATTGGTGGTGGAACTGCATATTGGGTATCCGATGAAAAGATGAACCCAATTAAAGAATCTGAACTTAAAGGGTATCTTGCAGCGGATGTAGTGGATGATATTGTTAAAGCAATAGGTTCAAAAATGGTAAAAGGACATGTTGAAAATGCACCTAATAGAAATTACATTTATCTTAAACTTACTGATATAAAGTTTGGTAATGATGTTGTAAAGATGTTAAAATCAAAATTTGGAATTGATGCTAAAATTGATAAAACGTTTGGAAATATACCAACCGTATCTTTTGCAAGTAAAAAAGTAGTTAGTGAAAAAAAATCGGATTATGAGGTATATCACAAATCATATACATCTGCTATCGAAGCAGCTAGAGAATATGCAGAGAAAAAAGGATATGAAATAAACAATGATGATGCTTTTACCAAAATAGGTGTTGGGCCTAGAAAACCATCTCCGGGAAAAACAAATAGATTTTCTATTGAATTAACTAAAGATGGTAAACCTCAAAGAAAAATGCTACACATTCAGGTTTATGGTATGAAAAATTCTTACGAATTAAACGCATATATCCAATAGGAAATGAAACTTAAAGAGTGCATCATTGTATCTAAAGAAATTAAGGATAAATTTATCTTAGCTAAAAATAGAGATAGAGCTTATAATCCATCTTTAGAAATTGTACACACTATCATCGATGGTATTGAAGTTGCATATCTGCATGATTTAACAACTGATTGGAGTGAGGGGTTAAATGAAAATGGTATTGGTGTTGTAAACTCTGCACTATTAGTTGGACATGATGAAGCAGAACATAAGATTGTAAAAAAAGGTGGTAAACCTGGACCTGATGGTGATAAGATGAGAAACATCATCAAACAACCTACTCTAATGAAAGCCGTTAGAGCAACACTTGAATACAAAGGTAAGAGTGGATTGGCATTAAAAGGACATACATTTGTATCATCCCCAAAACATATGGTTAGTATTGAAACTACATCAAAGCATAAGCCTGATGTTAAACTTCAAAATTCCGAATCGCCTGTTGTTCGTACAAATCACGGACACATGTTCACCGATGCTGGATATACACATGGTGAAAAATACCTATCATCAAAATTGAGAAAAATATCAGCTGAAAAATCAGTTGATAAAGTAGAAGATTGGAAAGGAATAGCACAGGCTATGAGAAAGGAATACTTTCCAAAAAAACCTATGTTAAATATGAAAAGGGACACTAAAGAGATGTCTACTTCTTCGCAAACGGTAATGAATCTGACAGACCGTATATTACAAATTACTTATTTTAAGGATAAAGTAAACGAATTCAAAGGTATTAATAGACAACTACCTGAAGGATACCAACCTAAGATTACTATTGAGGTAATCCCAGTTTAATTTCAACATTTTAATAGAATCATATTTATATACATACAAAATGTAAATATATTAATATGTCAACAGAATTCGAATTATTTAAAGGAAAGAATTTAAGTTCTCTTTTCGAAGACATCTATAACAACCAAACTTCAAAGAAAGCAAAGATAAGTAGTTTAATAGAGGAACTTAAAAAGATGATTAAGCATGCTGGTGATGTGGCTAGTGTAGGACCTATCCTATCTTCACTAATTGATAGTTCCGTAAAGAACGATGACCAATTAGTTAAACTTGCAACAATTGCAACTAAAATTATAGCATCAGAAAAGAAAACCGAAGGACAGGATGGATTCTTAACTGAATTTGAAAAGAATCAATTACTTAAAGAGTTGGAAGAAACTAAACAAGAGGTTGAAAGAGTAGATGATTTGGAATTTGAATTAGAGGATTTAAAAAAGAAAATGAAGTAATATGCAAAGTGGAAAAACGGCAGCAGGTTTATCGGCGCAACTTTTAGGTGGAGCTACTTCTAAGGGATTTGGTGTAGTTTATGGTGTTATATTAGATGAAAACCATGAATATATAAAAAATAGAGAAGATGTTGTTGGCAATGAATCAAGTTTTATAGGTGCTATTTTATATAAACTAACATCACAACCATCATCCGACAAAGGAAGTTTACCGGTAGCGTATCCATTTGATAAAAACTTCAAAAATATACCTACTAGAAACGAAACAGTAGAAATATATGAAAGTCCTGCTGGTGTTACATTATATAGAAGAATTGGTAATGAAATTTCACCAAATGCACAAGCAAATGAAGAATTTATATCATCAACGTTTGGAGCAGTACCTACCGATTCGGATAAGACAAAAGATATTAAAAAAGTTGAGGCTACTGGTACTGTTAGAAGTAATGTTAATGAAAATAAAAAATATGATGGACTTGGTGATTATTTTACAAGAACACCAGGTATACATAAATTAAAGTTATATGAAGGTGATAGTTTAATTGAAAGTCGTTTTGGGCAATCGATAAGATTTAGTGGATATAACAATCCTAATAAAAAATTTTCGCCATCGATTATTATAAGAAATAATGAAAATAGCGAATCAAGAAAAAAACCTGTAAAATTTGGTGTTGAAGAAGATATAAATAGAGATGGGACTATTGTAGCAATTACATCGGACCAATATGAATTACCATTTCAGCCGGGAGTTATTGATGATAAAGGTAAATCTAATTTTGAAACAAAACCGGATTCGTTTTTTAACTATCCAACAAAATTAAATGGTGACCAAATACTGGTAAACTCTGGGAGAATAATACTTTCTGCAAAAAGTGGAGAAATGATTTTTTATTCTAAAAAAGATTATGGATTTATTTCAGATGGTGGATTATCAATAGATAATAAATTAGGAATTGATATAAGTGTTAAGGATGATTTTAATGTAATAACTAACGATAGAAATATAGCATTTCATACTGGTAAAGGTTCTATATTTTTAGGAAACGAAAACTTAGAACCATTGGTAAAAGGGCAAACTTTGGTTGATATTCTTGCGGAACTTATAGATGCTTTAGCAAATCAGCAATACCTAACCCCATCGGGTCCAACTAAAGTAGGACCTGAAAACGTACCAACTTTAGCAAAAATAAAATCAAAGCTAAATACAATTTTAAGTAAATTAAATCAAACATCTTAACAAATGTCAAACGTAATAACTCCTACAAATACGCCGGCATTATTAGTTCCATCTGGTTCTGCTGCACCTAACACTCAACTACCCACAATACGAAGGGGTGATAAAAATGATTCTGTTAAACTACTGCAAACTAAATTGGGTGTAGAACCATTGGGTATATTTGGACCTAAAACAGAAGAAGCTGTAAAAGCATTTCAAAAGAAAAATGGATTAACTGCCGATGGTGTTGTTGGTAAAAATACTTGGGATAAATTAAATGTTTTACCAAAAGCCGAAGTATCAAAATTAGCAACTTTAACTAGTTTAGCTAGACCACCATTACCAACTTTCTCAATATCTACTGAAAATTTACAACAACTACAACAAAAAGCACTAAATAATATACAAACTTTACAACCACAGGCACTATCAAATATAGCTGGGCAAAATGCAGCAGGTAGTTTTCTTGGTGGAGCAGGTGCTGCAATAGGTGATACCGCAAAGAATTTAGGGAAAACTTTAGGTGGAAATATTAGTTCAGCTGGAAAGGATATAGCTAATCAAGCTAAAGAAAATTTAAAAGGGTTAAAGGATGTTGGGAAAAATTTAAAAGATGCATTTCCAAAACAATTACCAAAAATTGAAATACCAAAAGTTCAATTACCGAAATTACCTAAGTTTAAAAAGAAGGAGTTGCCAGAACCTAAAATAGAGAAAAAAAAGAAAAAATTAAAAGATAAATTAGCCGCAGCTAAAGCGTTTGCAAATCAATTAAAAGATACTGCTGCTGGTTATAAGGCTGAAGCGGATAAAATAAAAAAAGCAGCAGAAAAAGCTAAAAACGATATACAAAATACTGTAAATCAAGCTACAAATGCAGTTCAAGGTGCAGTAGGTACGGTAACCAATTCAGTAGGAAATGTAGTTAATGGAACATTAAATACTATTACTAATTTGGAAGGTCAAGTTACTAATGCTATATCAAATGTACCAGGTGCACTTACTACAAATTTAATGACAAATATATCAAAGGCACAGGAAGAAAAATTAAAAAAATTACAAGAATCTTCTAAAGATGCTTTGGATTCTGCAAAACCAAAATTTGATAAAGCAAATCAAGCTATGGAAAATGCAAAAAAAGTTATGCAGGGTTCTAGTGTAAACGGAGGTAAAGAACCAACACCACAATCTCAATTAGGATATACCTATGAATATAGAGTAATTGATAAAAAACCACGACTAACAGTGTTCAAAGATGGTGTTAGGATTGATGGGGCATCATTTAATAAAAATTATAAAGAAGAAGATGCTAAACAAGACCTTATAAATAGAAATAAAACAAATCATCCGGATATAATTAATATGAGAAGAATAAATTAGTAAACTATGTCTTGGCAAATATTTAAAGATAATATGGTGAGTTTTTATGACAACCCAGAAAATATAAGCGATATTGATAAAGTTGCTAAAAAATGGGCTGATGAATACGATGCTGCTATAAAAAGAGGTGGTGATACTATCAATAAAATAAAAATACAAAATGGTAATAAAGCACCTATGGAGCAGTTATTTAAATCTGCTTTACAAAAAGGTTTATCATCAACAGCTCCGTATGATTTAGTTGGAGAAATGGGAAAGGGTGTTATTGCATATTGGAGTGGTGCTATAATGCAAAATGTTCCAATACCATTACAATTACCACCTGGTGCAACTGCAAACGTTTCCGTAACATCAAATGTTGTTTTGAATCCTGGTCAATGGATAAAACCTATACCTGGAACCGAACTACATACTTTTAATGATGAACCTGATGAATTTTCAATTGCAAATGATATAGATATGCCTTCTGCGGAAAACGCAGCTAGTGATTCACCAATAACGGAAGAAGAAGTTCAAATAGAGGCACAAAAATTTGGAGATAATTTGCAAGAAGAATTTGATGCCGGCGGATTTCCACCACTACCAACTGCAACACTAGAACTAATACAAAATCCCGAAGTTATTGATTATGATGCTGGATTGCCGGTACCGGGTACAATAGATATAACACAAACCCCTAAATTAACATTTTCAGAAACTCAAGTAGAATCTGAATTTAAAGCAATATTAGTTGGTGGACTTGATAATAGACAAGGTGATTTAAAAATTGACCAACAAGAAGAATTGTTTAAGCAGGGATTTGGAAATGTAAAGGTTAAATCATTTGTATTTGCTACTACTTCAGCAACTGTGATAAAGTTTTTATCAGAATATCCAAAATTACCAATATTTTTGTTTAGTAAAGGTTGTGAAATATCTGAAGCACTTTCAAAAAGTAATGTAGTAGATAAAAATAACTTATTTATTATAGAACCTTATGCAACATCAGCAAATACGAAAAAACAAGTAGAAAACTCTATAAAAAACGGAGTACCTGCGGCTAATGTATATACAGGTCCATCAACTGGTAGAGGTGAGGGTATAGCTGGAGCATCCAAAACACCAAGCGGTATTGACCACTGGGGAGCATTAAAATATGTTGGTTCTCAAAAAGCTAGTTTAGCATCGCAGAAATTTTACAAAGCACCTACACAGGAATCAAATGGAGGTGGTGGTGAACCACAAATATATACAAATGTGGGAGCAACAGCGGATAACTCAGCTCCACCTGGTTTTGAAAAATATGTAGTAACCACTCGAAGTAAAACTGCAAGAAAAGGAGCTAATAAGCCCGATGGACCTAATGGTGGTATTCCTTATGAAGCTATGAGAAAAATAGTTAGACCGGGATATATCGAAGGTACGGTATATTTACATCCAGAAGCAGCAGCTACATTTGAATTATTTTTAGATTTTTTGACAGAAAACGCAATAGATGTTGAATTTACACCAGGAGGAGGATTTTATAGAGATTATGAAGCCCAAGCTAGATTATGGGACACTCTAGAAAGAGGAAGGGCGGCTGTGCCTGGTCATTCTAATCATGGTTGGGGTATAGCAATTGATGTTCGTACTTTATGCATACAAACGGAAGGAGCAGCATCAAAATTAGGAGTATCAGCTACTCAACCAAAGCCAAATCAAATTGTAAGAGGTCAAGCGTTGTATAAATTTTTTGCAGCTCATGCACCTAAATTTGGATGGTATAATCCGTCCGCTTTATGTGATGGAGCAAAACCAGATGAAACTTGGCATTGGGAATATAAAGGATTTAGTACATTAACTACTGCACAAAGACAAGCATTAATGACCCAATTCACATCCACACCTAGAAAAAATCCACAATATACCATTGCGGAAAGAAAAAAAATGGCTAAAAAATAAATAAACAAAATGGCAGCAGTCCCACCTAGTAAAAATACACCAAAAATAATTGAAGAATTTATTAGATATGCACAACAGCATTTAGGAACAATTACTGGATTGATAAATACTACTTCTGTATTTCCAAGTGCACCAAGTCCTATAATATTACCCTCTGTTGTAAATTGGACAGGATATTTCGTAACACCAGCAACTCCTTCAGTTGCATTAAATTCATTACAGCAATCTGAACTTACCGAAGTGGACGAAGAAGAATTAAAGCAAGAAATTAAAACAGAAGAACAACTAACACGCGAAAATTTAGGCGAAGCTAAAGAAATATTACAATCTGGTACATTTTCTACGGAATTAGATGAAGAAGTATTAACAACTCATATTAGTAACCTTGAAGAAAAAATTGAAAATCCTGAAATCATACGTGAGGGACTTAGAGAACTTAAAATACAACAGAAACAAACTAGTATCTATGGTGATGAAGCACTTACACCAGACCCTACTATGACATTTAATGGAAATAGCTCGTCTGATATTCAAAGTATTTTTAATGAAAACGAAGAACCTAAACAACCTATTAAAAAGCTACCGCAAAGCGAAAATTTAAAATTAATAGAAGCATCACTAATTAAAGTTGGTATAACGGATGTAGCAATAATTAAAGCTGTAAAGGCAAATGCACTAAAAGAATCAGGAGCTCAACCATTAGTTGAAAATATGAATTACTCTAAAACTAGTAATGAAAGAATTAAAAAAATATTTACAAAGAGAGCTACAAAATATACAGATGCTGAACTTAATGAAATAAAGAAAAGTGCTCAATCATTTGGTGAGTTGATGTATGGTCCTGACACAAAGGTAGGACAGACATTAGGTAATACGGCAGTGGGTGATGGTTATAAATATAGAGGTCGAGGATTCATACAACTTACAGGTAAAGGAAATTATGCAGCAGCTTCTTTATCATTATATAAGGATGATAGACTTGTAAAAAATCCTGATTTGGTGGCTACCACCGCCGGTGCAGCCGATACATTGGGATACTTTATAAAAAAGAACATACCAAATATGTCAAAATTGACAGGAATTAAAGCAGTTGGGTCTAATCAAGCCGATGCAAACCAATTGATAACAAGTGTAATTGCTGGCGATGTTGTTAAACGAGGAGGTGCTGGGTTTTTATCATCCGAAGCGTTGGCTAAAGTTGATAAATTTTCTCTACAAGTATAATTTAATTTTCAAAAATAACAATTCAAATATTTATAAACATAACAAATAAGGAAGTATGAATACAGATAAATTATTAAAAGCCATACAAATCTTAATTAAAGAGGAATTGAAAGAACAATTACCTACCTTAATTAAGGAAACTGTTAAGGCCGAAATGAAAAAACTGATAGCAGAAGGTAAACAACCTGCTAAACCTAAAAATACTGGATTATCTATGGCTAAAGCTATGATGGAAGATGAAACTTTGGTAGAGTCTATTGAAACTAAAATGGTAGCTGAAAAGCAATTCAGTAAAAACCCAATGATTAACCAAATTCTAAATGAAACCGCAATGGCACCTGCAAGTGGTGATGGTGGATTCAGAACAATGAATTTTGGACAAGGTGATATGGGTTCAATTGTAGGTAGAACTGCAATTGCTGAAAAAATGGGTTATGGTGATTTAGCTAGAGGACCTCAACCAACTGGATTGGGTGTTCAAACTGGTGTAGCTGAATTGGATAAAGCATTGAATAGAGATTATTCTGAACTTGTAAAAAGATTTAAGAAAAAGTAATGGCAATTGTATTAGGGCAGAAATTAGTTCAAGATACCGCAGCATTTCAAGATTATGCGATAGGAATAACCTTGCCAATACAAATAGGAAATACCGCTTTTAATCAATCGTTTACAACAAAAGAGCAAGTTAGTTCAAATATTAAAAATTTACTATTAACTAAAAAAGGTGAGCGATTATTGCAACCTAATTTTGGTAGTGGTTTACAGGAATTATTATTTGATTTTAATGATGATAGGTTAGCGATTAAAATTGAAGAAATAATCACAGAATCTATTACGAATTGGTTACCTTATGTTGATATAAGACAAATAGATGTAGCACAATCAAACGAAAATAAAGATAGAAATCAAGTTGAAATTTCAATTACATTTGGTGTGGCTAATACTCCCGATTTAAATCAGGTAACATTTACAGTATAATAAATAAAAAATGGCATTAACTACTACAAATAAAAATTTTAGGAATAAAGGTAAGGATATAAAATATATCGGAAAGGACTTTTATGGATTTAAAGAAAATCTAATAGAGTTTACTAAAACTTATTTTCCTAGAACTTATTCTGATTTCAATGAATCATCTCCTGGTATGATGTTTATTGAAATGGCATCATATATAGGTGATACTCTTTCGTATTATATTGATGATACATTAAAAGAGTCAATGATGTCTACTGCTGAAGATACTAGAAGTGTATTGGCATTAGCGCAATATTTGGGATATAAACCAAAAGTAACAGCACCTGCTGTAACAACACTATCTGTTTATCAATTAGTACCATCAATAGGTAGTGGTTTGAATAATAGACCAGATGAAAAGTATTTTTTAAGAATTAAAGAAGGTATGGCTGTTGAATCATCAAGAGATGATTTAGAATTTAGAACAACGGATGTAGTCGATTTTAGTGACCCAACCGATAGAGGTATATCAATATATCAAAGAGATTCTATTACAGGAGAGACAACTTTTTATTTGATAAAAAAGTTTGTACAATGTATTTCAGCTACAATGGTTGAGAGAACATTTACGTTTGGTAATTACGAACCTTTTCAAAAAATAGTTTTAAATGATAGTAACATTATTGATATACATGATGTTAGAGATACTAATGGCAATAAGTGGTACGAAGTTCCATATTTAGCACAAGAAATGGTTTTTATACAACAACCAAACACAGAAGCAAATGATACGGATTTGTATCAATTTAAAGATACTGTACCATATATTTTAAAAACAATAAAAACACCAAAAAGATTCGTAGTAAAGGTAAATGAAGATTCTACTATGACAATTCAATTTGGAGCAGGAGACCCATCTGCTAGTGATGAAACTTTAATACCAAATTTAAAAAATGTTGGATTGGGACTTCCTAATTCAATAGATAAGTTAGATGAATCGTTTGACCCTACTAACTTTTTGAAAACAAAAACATACGGAACATCCCCAGCTATGACAGATATAACCGTTAGGTATTTAGTGGGTGGTGGGGTAAATTCAAATATTTCGGTTGGTGAACTTACAAGAATAAGAGGTATAGAATTTGACGAAGATGTTCAAAAATTAAATAATATTGAATCAGCAATATACAATGCTACAAAAAATTCAGTAGCAGTTGATAATGAAATTGGAGCTTCTGGTGGTAGAAGTGGAGAAACGCTGGAAGAAATTAGACAAAATGCTTTAGCAAACTTTGGAGCACAAAATAGAGCAGTAACTACTAAAGATTATCAAGTTAGAGTATTATCAATGCCAACTAAATTTGGAGCAGTAGCCAAATCTTATGCAATAGCTGACGGTAAATTAGATAATAATTCACCTGCATCAATTTTAGCATCACCAAACGCATTACAAGAATTTACGGATTTAGTAATGAGTTTTGTAAATAAACCAGATGGAGAAGAACCATCTGTAAGGACTGTACAAGAAGAAATTCAAAAATATTTAATTGGAAAAACTTCCAACGAAAATGAAAAAAACAATCCATTCGCAATTAATCTTTATTTATTAGGTTTGGACCAAAATGGTAGATTAGCTCCATTAAATAGAGCAGTTAAGGAAAATTTAAAAACATATTTAAATGAGTACAAAATCTTAACAGATGGTATTAATATGAGTGATGGCTTTATTATTAATATTGGAATAGACTTTCAAATAACAGTGTATCAGAACTATAATAAAAGTGAAACTTTAGCTAAATGCATAAGTGAATTAAAAAGTTATTTTAATATAGATAATTGGCAATTTAATCAAACTATAAATTTAAGTGAAGTTGAATTGTTAATTGCAAACGTTGAAGGCGTATCATCCGTTCCATTTATACGAATTGAAAATAAATGCGGAGACAATTATTCTCCTAATTCATATAATATAGAAGCGGCCACAAAAGATAAAATTGTATATCCTTCATTAGACCCATCTATATTTGAAATTAAATTTCCGGATTCGGATATAAAAGGTAGAGTACGATAATGGCATACTATTTCATGACAGCATCAAAGGATGCAACGGTATATCTTCAACAACCAAACCAAAATACAGGTTTGGATGAGATATTAGAGGTAAGTAAGATATTCTATGGAACAGTTAAAGATGTTTCAAGAGCATTACTAAAATTTGATGTTGGTCATTTATCAAAATCACTATCTGATGGTTCTGTAAAAATGAAAAATGCATATTTGGTATTAAAAGAAACTGAAAGTGAAGAAATTCCTTTAGATTATACATTATATGCGTATGCAATATCTGGAAGTTGGAATATGGGTAAGGGTACTAGATTTGATGAAATATCTACTAGTGGTGTTACCTGGAAACATAGAGAAGGTGATACAAAAACAGAATGGTTAGAAAATAATTTAGCAGTAGGTACTACATCAAATCCAAACGATGGTACTGGTGGTACGTGGTACACATATAATGCAGCATCTCAATCTTTTAATTATAGTACGGCTGATATTAGTATGGATGTTACTGATATGTTAAAAGCATGGATGAGTGGTTCTATTCCAAATGATGGGTTGATGGTTAAATTTGCTAACGATAAAGAAAATGATGTAAATGATTACGGAATTGTAAAATTATTTAGTAAAGAAACACATACAATACATGAACCAAAAATCATAATAGGGTGGGATGACCAATCGTATTTAACAGGCTCTTTATCTGAATTAGTTTCTGATGATATTAAAGTAGGTATTACTAATTTGAAAAAAGAATATAAAGTAAATACAATAATTTCTATGAGAGTATTTGCAAGAGAAATGTATCCATTAAAAACATTTACAAATTCGTTCGCATATAATACAATAAAATATTTACCGAAAAATTCTTATTATCAAATAAGAGATTTTGCAAGTAATGATGTTATTGTACCTTTTTCAGAATACTCAAAAATTAGTTGTGATTCTAATGGAAATTATATTACTATTGATTTTACAAATTGGCAATCTGATAGAGTTTATAAAATAGAATTTAAAATTGATGGAATCAATGGTTCTCAATATATAGATACTGAATTAACTTTTAATGTTGTAAAGGATTAAAAAATGGTAAAAGGTGGTTTAAAAAATGAAGCTTTAATAAGTGAACTATTACGAAGTGGTTCATCGGCTATCAAAACTAAAAATGAATTTGGTGTTCATATATTTAGTGGTTCGATAGAGAACGATGGTATTATTTCTGGACAACTTACTAAGCCAAAATATAATCAACAAGAACTAATAAAAGCATTAGATACAACAATTGTTGAGTTGATTGATATAGAAGCACCATTAACAGAGCCAACTATATTAACATCAACTTTTAATGAAGCAACTAAATCTGTTGAAGATTTAACAGAGGTAGTTGAAGCTCTGAATGATACAGTATTACGAATGGATGGTAAGATAAAAGAACTAGAAATCGTAACACAGAGTTTAGCAATCGAATTAGACTCCAGAGATTTGAATGTTACTGTTTTAGAAAATCAATTACAAAGTATGGCTTCTAGAGTAGAATCATCTACCATTGATTTACAAAATGCATTACAAAAAGCAACGGCAGAATCAATTCAAAGAGTGTCATTAGCGGCTAGAAACTTATCACTAACTCAAGAGAATGATTTATTAAAAGAGCAATTAAGTAGTGCACAAAACCAAATAATTAACTTAGGGCAGACTATAAATCAATTAAACACTCAATTAAATGCCAATCAAACGCAATTAATTACAGCTAATCAACAACTTACAAATGCAACAACTAAGAAAAAGAAAATCATTTGTAACGAATTATACAATCAAGGTTTCTTACCACAACATATATGGGATGCGGATGAACGTTATGGTGAGATGATGTGGAATATAGACAGAAGATTAGTTATAGGATATGGTATATGGGCTAGAGGTGTTGTTGAATTTATGAGAAAAAATCCTAAATATACAAAATACGTTTATTTATTAGTAAAACCTTGGACGGAGTTTATGGCTTATGAAGTTGGTACTCTTAAAAAGAAAAATTTGTTAGGGAATGTTATACATTTCTTTGGTAAGCACTATTCATATTTTGTATATGATTCATATATAAATAAAAGAAAAAAATTAGCATGGCAATAAAAGCTCTAAAAGATATTATTAATAACAAAGGCTATCAAATTACTGCTAATGACAGAAAAGTTTTTGAAGAAGAAAATCTTCAATCATTTTTTGGATTTGGAGAAACTGATTCCATAGAATTTATTATATATGATTCATCTGATAATCAACTGCCACAAAGAAACGGCGAGTTAGTAAGATATATTCCATTGACAAGTTCTAATATAAGTGATTATTTTTTACTACCAGAAGGAACTCTTTTAGAACAATATAAATTTCCAAAAGAATACTTTATAGATGCTGAAAGATTACTAAAGGAAGCTGGATATGAAAATGGTGTTTTTAAAACAAGCGTAACACTTATTAATAAAAGAGTAGGTAGTGAGAGTACAAATAATAAAGTTTGGATTTCTGAAATTTCACCATCAAGAACAGAAATAAGATTATTTCCAATAAAAAAAGGATTAGATGAGATTTCATATAACTTAGGATTGCGTTATGAAATTTTTAGAAAAAACGGAGAATTTAGAGATGATACTATTGCATTAGCTTTTAATTTTGTAGAAAAAATAACGCCAGCGGGTATCAAAGATTTTATGAAATCTAAATATACTGAAAAGTGGTATAATAAAATGGTTAGTGAATTTAAAATAAAAGATTTTGATATTTTTGCAAATGATGTTCATAAGCTTTTTGTTCAATCTTGTATATATGAATTTACAAATAGAATATCCAAAATAGATGACCTAAATTATGGAAAGCCAAAAAAAGAAAAGCCACCTATTGGGTTATCTAAAGAAGAAATACGTGAACAATGTAGAAACTTATTAGTACAATCTATAATCAAATATTTACCCTTACAGGATATAAATACAAAGGTATCGTTTGATGAAGGTAAATTGGAAGGTATCAATGAAGTTAAAATGATTTTGCAAAGATTAGAGCAAGATACATTAATTGATACATCATCGCCTGTTATAACAAAAATAGAACAGCGAAAACCATTTCAAACCGATGCACAAATAGCATTTAAAAAATTATTGGATGTACAAAAACCACCTGTGGTTGATTTAGGACCTCCTCCTAAAATAGTACTACCAATAGATATGCCGCCTTATGTAGAACCCGAACCAGTAATCGTAAAAGAAATTGTAGTTGAAACACCATCATTTGGTGGTGGAAGTGGAGGTGGTGGTTGGGCTAATTATGAAACTGTTAGAGATTTTTCCGATGGTCTTAGAGTTATAGACCTTGAAAGAGCTGAACTTAAAAGAGAATATATAAAGTAACAAACTATGGTGTATGTAGGAACAAATGATTTTAGTTTAGATGGCGGTCTATTAAATGATGGACAGGCTGTCAAAGGTTTCTTTACACAAGACGCAGCTGTTGCTATTGATTTAGGTGGAGGTAGCGGTGGTGGTGGAACTATAAGTGGTGGTGGGGGAGGAACTATTACCATATCTAACGAACCTGGTTTAGCAAATAGTAATTTAGGAAAACTAATTTATATACAATCTTCGATTGATGGTTGTTCTATTATAAGAAATGGAGCGAATACGTTTGCAACAACAAATAATTCAATAACTCTAACTACTGAAGAATTAGTAATACAACCTGTTTCAATTACTTTAAATAAAACTGGATACAAGTTTAACGATGAATATATATTTGATGTTGTAACTAATCCAAATTATATACCATATACACAACCTCTATCTACAATTAAGGTTGACCCTTATAGTAGTTTATATGGTTATCAAGATTTTAATAATTTACCAAATTTAACATTTGGTGAATTAGGTAGAGTTGAAGCACCATCTGGTGTAACGTTTTATGGACAACCATACATACCAAACACAGGAAGACAAGATGTTTATTCTGCTCAACCTGGTTTTGTTATGAGGGTAAGGCATTTAATAAACGGAGTTGAACAAGTTTTTAATTATGATGCTGGTAGCTCATCGATAACAATAAAATTTGATAATAATAAACCAGAAGTAAAAGATATTGTTTTAGACCCACCTGTATTACCTACATTATTTAAAGTTAGTATTAATCTTAATGGTATTGGTGATTCTATTCAAGTATTAGCAACTAATGCCGAAATAAAAACAATACCAATAAATTTACAAGCAGGAGTAAATAATTTTGAGTTTGCAGCAGGAACAAAGCTAATTGTGAGTACCACTAATGCTGAATTATACAGACTTTCAAAAATTACATCAAACAATACAGTAGAAACTATTGTAACAGAAGCTCAAAGCCAATTAGAAAGTATAAGTGGTAATATAGATGTAAATTCAAATTTAACAATTGATGTTGATAGTGAAACTGTTGTTATAACTCCAATAAATTATCCATCTATTTCTTTTTCAAATGAAGAAGAATTAAAAAAAGCTTATAATAAAAATTCTAATGCACATTTTCCTATTGGATTGTTAAAAAGTAGTAACACTACTTCTTTAATAGCTTATGTTAATAAAGAATCAATCGAGTATCAATTAAATCAAGGAGAAACAAGTGCAACAATAGTAATTCCACATAATTACTTTTCTCAACCCGGTCAATATAAGATAATATTTGTTCCATCAAGTAACGAAACGCCTGGTGATTCTATTCAATTTATTTTAAATGTTGTTGATGATGTTTATGTTGGAACTCCTGATATTAGGAATATAAGGTATCCATCTTTATTAAAAGGACCTGATTTTGTTGGAACTGATGTTGATTTTTCAATTGAATATGAAACGATAAATACCGATGAGTTAAGATTATATGCGGTAACTTCCAATACTAGCACACAATTAGAAAATAGTAACTTCATGCAAATTGCATGTAAGCAAAATGGAATAACACAACAAACTTTTAATTTTAAATCTTTACTAGAAAATTTCAATATATCTGTATCCGAAGATGATGATTTGATTTCTTTAAGTTTAAAACTTGTACCTGTAAATAAAAGTGGTAGAGAAGTTGTAGTTGGGGATGCTGAATATATTTCAATTAAATTTGATAAGGGAGATTTAACAATTCCAAAAGAAATTGTTGTTAGTAGAATAGCTGATGGATTTATATCGCAATTCGATATGAGTATTTTTGATGATGAAACATCAAAATATTTAACTCACTTAGCTCACTTTGGAAATGGCGATAATAAAGTAATAACAACTTGGGTTGAGGATGATGATTCATTGATATTAAAATTATATGAACCATTACCAACAACAGTACAAACGAATCAAGAAATATGGATTTCTAAATTACAGGCAAATCCAATTATTGAAACAATTACACTTAGTTCAGAAGAAGAACTATTTTGTCCTCCTTTAAAAGGTCCAAATTTTTCAATAGAAGCAGATAGTGGAATCGGTTATCAATTATTTTCTGATTTAGTTGGAAGTGGTTCGTTCGCACACTCTCAGCTTGTAAATAAAATATCGGAAAAGACATCAATTGATACTGAAAAACTAAACATAACTTATGTATCTGGTTCTGATTACTCTTGGGAAAATTTTGTTCATTATGGGTCCGGTACTGAAAGAATAAATAACTTTTATTACAAAATAAAAACATTAGAAGTATATCAAACTAAATATTTTAATATAACGGGTAGAAAATATATAGTACAAGCTCCATTAACTGGTTCTAAATATGGTAATTTTGAAGCACATAAATTATCAGAAGATATTAATAACTTAATTTCAACTTTTGATGGATTCGAAACGTATCTATATAAAAATGAAGATACATTAGCATATCCAAAAGAAAATTATACAGATATTGGAACTGGTGTTACTTATAGATTTCCAAAATCATCTACATCAAATGATGCAGTTGGTTGGTATGAATCTGCAATTTCTTATGGTGAAAATTATGATAAGTACAATGTAAATGCATTAAAAAATAATATACCTGAATATCTTACAAATAATAATGAAAATGATGATTTTATCCTTTTCTTAGATATGATAGGTCAGCATTTTGATATAATTTGGTCTTATATTAATTCTTTAAAAAGTGTAAAAAAATTAGAACACAAACAAGAGGTTGGTATTCCTAATACTTTAATATATTCATTACTTGAATCTCTTGGTTGGAAATCTAAAAAAGCATTTGATTCTCAATTTTTGTGGGAATATATGTTTGGCACTGATATAGATGGTTCGCAAAAGTATTCAAGAAGTTTGCAAGATGCAAATTTTGAAGTTTGGAGAAGAATTGCAAATAACCTACCATATCTATTAAAACATAAAGGTACTGCTAGAGCTATGAAAGCTATCATGGCTTGTTATGGTGTACCACAATCCATGTTGACAATAATGGAATTTGGTGGCCCGCAAGACCCAACAACCGGTGGTGTTACTCAATTTACATTTGATGATAGAACAGCGGCTATACGATTGGATGAAGATTCAAGTATAAGAATTCCATGGCACACATCTTCTTTAGGTATATTACCTGATGGTATTGAATTTAGAATAAAGCCTGATGTAATAAATCCAGTAGCAACTTTAATTTCTGGAAGTGAATGGACTTTAGATTTGATACAAACTACTGGTTCATTTTGTAAATTAGAATTAAATTTTGGTGGTAATGATTCTACAAGCACATACATATTAGAGCCATATATAAGTGCATCGGTTAGTACATATTATTTTAATACATCTAACACTTATGTATTTGGGCCTGATTTAAAATCGGGAAGTTTAGATTTCCCAATGTCAACTCAACATTATTCTAATGTTGCAATTAATAGAACAAATTATGCAAATAGTAGTTCTTTATATGAAGTTTGGTTAGCAACTTCCGATGGACAAAGAATTGTTACATCGGTTAGTATGTCAATATTGTATAATGATAACCAATGGGAAACCGGTTCTACTCAAAATTTAGTTTTAGGTGGAAATGGGTACGAAGGTAATATAGATGAATTCCGTTTATGGACAGTTCCTTTACAAAGAAGTAAATTTGAAAATCATACATTATTTCCTGATGCTATTAATGGTAACTCATATACTGCATCTACTTCGGATTTAATATTCCGTTTGGATTTTGAATATCCTAAAGATAGAACTAATGATAACAATATAAAGAATGTTTCTATTAACAATTCTTATAATGAAAATTTTGCTTACGCTCAAAACTTCTATTCAGCATCAACATATCCATATCAGTACACACCATATGATAGAACTGTAACGGCGAATGTACCATCATTGGGATTAACTTATGGAAACAAAATTAGATTTGAATCGCAAGAATTGGTTGGTAATCTTTCACACAAAGTTAGGGCAACTAAAAAAGCATTTGATAGAGCTCCGATAGATTCAAATAGATTGGGATTATTCTTTTCACCAATTAAGGAATTGAATATGGATATTTTAAAATCGTTTGGGGATTTTAGTATTGATAACTATATTGGTGACCCAAGAGATGAATATAAAGATTCATATGGTGAGCTTGAAAAATTAAGAGAATACTATTTCCAAAGATTACAAAATAGAAATATCTATGAATATATTAGACTTGTAAGATATATTGATAAATCTTTATTTGATGTATTGACGGATTTAGCTCCTGCTAGAGCAATTGTATCAAAAGGATTATTAATAGAACCTCACTTTTTAGAAAGAAGTAAAGTAAGATGGGATAAACCAGAATCTTTAAAAAATGATTATGATTCAACAATAACAACATCAGATAACAATAAAATTGAGTTAGAGTTGCAAAATACAGAGGGTGTTTTAAATACATCTGATATTGCTAATTTAATTTCTGATTTGAATAGTTATGAAAGTTTAATTGATGAATCGGATTCAATTATATTAGAATCAACTAATCCAAACTACGAAGGTTTGGTACAATATGATTCGGTTAATATTTTAGAAACAGAATTTCCCACATATCCAAATGTTGGCTCAGTTCACATTGAATGTCCAACTGGTGCAAGTTTAATAGGTGAAGTTGAGGGTAATTCAATTACGGCAATTGGAATGGATAAAAATTCATTGGCTAATATAGGATTTGGATTATATGCTAAGCATGGGAATTCTGTATATAGACAATGGGATGATTTGTTTGGAAACTTAGAAACAACAGGTAGTAGGGTTAGTGTATTTTTAGTAAAAGAAACTAAATTTATAAAACAAAGAACACAAATAAGTGGTTATCCTGCAACAACATCCGGTCCAATTGTTTATGATAATATTGTAACTTCTTATGAAAAATATAATGTATCTATTCTTCCTTTTAGTGGTAGTGTAAATGTTGGTGGTGGTGTGACTGAAGTGACAGCTATTAACGGATACCTTCCAACTCACTACAAATTTGTAAATGGATTGGGAGAGGGAATGCAACGTTCATTCTGGAAAGGTTCACAGCAAACAGCCGCAACTACACCAGATGGATTAAGTCCTGTTGAAACATTTACAACTAATCCTAACATACTTAGAGTGGCTAAAACTGGTAGAGGTAGTGGTGAACCAATACTTGAAGTAGATTAAGATTGAAAATAATAATTGGTTATATTTATTTTAGAAATAAAGCATTAAAAAACAATATCAAATGGCATATTTAGATAATACCGAAATTACCGTAGATGCAATTCTTACTAAAAAAGGAAGACAAAAATTAGCATCGGGTCAGTCTTTGAATATCACAAAGTTCGCTTTGGGAGATGATGAGATTGATTATACATTATATGAGCCCGCACACCCAAAGGGTTCGGCTTATTACGATTCAGCAATTAGAGCAATTCCTATCACAGAAGCATCACCTGATGAAACTCAAGTATTGAGATATAAATTAGTGACTCTTCCGAAAGGAACTACACAAATTCCAACTGTAAGATTGGGTGTACCTTCAATCGCTGTAAATCAAACCGAAGGTGGTGTGGGATTAACTCCAACAACATCTCCATCTGGAAATACAAACGCAGGTTACACTGTTGTATTAGCAGACCAAAGAGCAGGTACATTGACTGTATCAAGAGGAGCAAGTGGAACAGGTACAGTACCTGTATTCTTAGGTGAAGAAATTACAACAACTGCGCAAGTAGTTAGTGGTTTGGAATTTAGATTCACACCAAATCCAAGCTTAACAATTGATATTGCAACAACTCTTACTGTGTATGGTAATGAAACCGGTGGTTCTCAAACTATACCTGTAACCGTAACTTATAAAGCATAAAAAGATATAAAAAATGGCACTAATAAATGACCCTAATGTAACAGCCCAAATATCAGCACTAGCAAATAGTGGTACGATTGATTCAAATCAAATTGTATCTATTTTGAATAGTGTTTTACCGGCTGGACAACAAATAGGAACTTCTGGATTAATTTCCACTGGTATCTATAAAAGATTTGGTGATTTCGATAAAGTAAACGCTAAAATAGAAGTGGTAACAACAGGTCTATGGTCTGGTGATTCTGGTTCTTTAGCACAATTCTTTACAGCATCATCACAAACAACAGCAGCAAGCGGATATTATTACGCTAATGTATATGATTACAACCCAATAGCATACTCTGATTCAGCTGAAGTACAATTCGCTATCGCTTATGGACATGTTGATGGTAGTGGTTCTATGAATTTAGCTGATAATGATGCATCGTTGTTGGCAACTAAAGCAACCTACGCTCAATATAGAGCAATGTTGTTAGACCCAACTGATACAAAATTCTCATTCGAAAATTCATCTGGAGTTTTGACTAACGCAAATTCAGTTTATATTATTAACATAGCTAGAAGCCGATTCAGAGAAAAAATGGATGCTGGTAACTGGTCTTTAAAATTAGCTAACTCAAGCGGCGCTGTTACAACATTAATTGATAATAGTGGTAAGAAATTTGGAGATGATTTAGGATTAAGTGGTAGAACATTTAAGGTTGTTTCTGGTTCTCTTAATTTGGGAACTCAAAATGAAGCAACGATTAATACAACAACTGGTTCAAATGGTGAAGGTTTAGGTTTATTCTATCCTGATAGAGGAATTATAGTACTTAACGCATCTGCGGTAGGTTCTTTAGTAGGAAACATTCCAAATCAAACAATATATACAAAAGATGGAGCAGTTGTGATTAGTGGTAGTGTATCACCATCACACTTACAAACATCTGAACAATTTAATCAGTATAGATTACTATCAGCAATTAAATTGGGTGGTGATTTTGAAGCAAGAAGAACTGAAAATGTATCAACACAGCATTTCTTTGTAAGAGCAACAAATAGAGAGTTTAACTATTCTAACAACCCAACTTATGTTGATGTGGATGGATTCTTTACTGAAGGTACATTTGAAACCGACCCACAAACTTACATTACTACTGTAGGTCTTTTAAATGACGCAAATGAAATGATAGCAGTAGCTAAAACATCTCAACCAATTGTCAAATCATTTGATAAGGAAGTTTTAATTAAAGTAAAATTATCATTCTAAATAACACATAGTTAATTTGAAGAACCCCCGAAAGGGGGTTTTTCATTTATCAAATATTTATTGTAAAGGCAAAAATACATGCTTAAAGAAATTCCAAAATCGGATATTGTAACTAGACCGATAAAACTTTATAAAGAATGGACATTAGACCATAATGATGTTCCTCCAATTTTTGGTGAGAACCCAGCTGGGTCTTTTGTGGATGTTGATTCTGATGATAAAAGTTACGGTTATGTTAAAAAGGTAATATATGCTTCTATTGAATCTCAATTTTACAGAAACTCAGCAACTGCATCAATTTTAACGGAAGTTGGTAGACGTGAATCGTATGCATCTTTAACAGAAAGAGTTTTGGAAAATGATATTGCAGTAATATCAATTCCGCAAGATTATTATGGTGAGGGAATAAAAGTAGGTAGTGTTGTATTAACGGATTCAAACGGAGATATATATACAGACGATGGTAATTCTAATTTGTTAGATAGTGGAAGTAACGTACATGGTAATGTATTTTACGATAGAGGATTAGTTGTATTGACTAGAAATATTGTTTCTGGTTCAACTTTATCAAATTATTCTTTAAATTATAGGTCTACATTTACAATATATGAAAATGAAGTATTCTTATCGGTATTAGAAAATGAATTTAATGTTTCACAAAATCCTTCTGCTGTAATTGATAACTATTATATTAGAGGAGCACGATTTGCATTTAGTTCTTCAATAGACCAAACTAAAAAAGGTAGTTTTGATGATTATTTTGTGAGTAGTTCTGTTGACCCAACTGGTTCTTATTTAGCACCATATATTACAACAATTGGTTTATATGATGACAATTTAGATATGATAGCTGTGGCAAAATTACCACAACCAATTAAATCTTTACCTGATTATCCATTAAACTTTATTATCCGTTTCGATACATAACGTTATATTTATAGAAGTAAAACATAAAGAAAAACAAAATGGCAAGTATTTTAGATATTTATAAAAAGACCCCACCTACAACTGGAAAAATCGATATTAAAGGTAAAGATAAAACTCCAATTGAGCCGGATGGTGGATTGAATTTGTCAAAAGACGATATTAAACTTGACAAAGCAAGAGGTGGGAAGCTAAATAGTAAAGCTTACTCTGATTCGATTAAAAAATAATCAATGAGTTGGAAATTTGATGGAAATATTGTTACAGAAGAAAATACACCTGAAGGTGCGGTTGGATTTGTCTATAAAATGGTACATACCCCAACTGGTAGATTCTATATAGGTAAGAAACAACTCACTCAAACTCGTAGATTAAAACCGCTTAAAGGTAAGACTAGAAAGAGAGTTGTAAAAAAAGCATCGGATTGGGAGAAGTACTATTCATCAAACGAATGGATTAAATCGGAAGTAAAAGCTGGAAACGCTGAACACTTTGAAAGAGAAATCATTCAATTTTGTTTCTCAAAGAAATCCCTATCATATTACGAAATAAAATGGCAGTTTCATTACGATGTACTGGCCAACGAACAAGCAATAAACGAAAACCTTATGGGAAAGTTCTTCCGTAGGGATATAATAAACTAAAGTTATGAACATTCAAGAAATTTGTAAAAAGTACGGAATATCCGATAATTACTTAAATTCAAAAGATGATGCACATGGGGTGGCAGCTGCATCTTTATTAGACCTGAAAAATATGATTCTTCAAAATCAACCAAGAGAGACTATTGCTAATAAATTACAATTTTTAGCAGACTTTCTTACCGATGTAAAGAATTCATCTTACTAATTTGGTTATATCAGGTATTTTTTGTATATTTGTGATAATAATATCCAAATTATGCTATCTGGTAGAAACAAATTACAAATAATCACAATATTAGATTCTACACTCGGTGTGGGCTCATCTTTGAAAGGAAATGAGCAGGCACACCATTGTCCATTTTGTAATCACCATAAAAAGAAACTTCAAGTAAACTTAGATACTCAAAGATGGCATTGTTGGGTATGTGATTCTAAGGGTAGAAGCATATATTCACTACTCCGCAAACTAAATGTGGATGTGAGAGACCTAAATAAGGTTAGGGATGTATATGGTGATGAACCTGAATATGATTCGAAAGAAGAATATGTAGCTAAATTACAATTACCAAAAGAATTCAAACAATTATATTTCAAGCCAACTGGTTCATTTAATCCAATCTATAATCAGGCTATACACTATTTAAATAAGAGGGGTATTAAGAGAGCAGATATTGTAAAACATAATATTGGATATTGTGAAGATGGATTATATGGTGGTAGAGTAATCATTCCATCTTATGATGATAATGGTGAACTTAACTACTTTGTGGCACGTTCTTTTTATGAGGATGATAAAATGAAATATAAGAATCCACCAATTAGTAGAGATGTAATCGTATTTGAGAATCAAATCAATTGGAACGAACCAATTACTTTGGTAGAAGGTGTGTTTGATTCATTTTCAGTAAAGAGAAATGTTATTCCATTGTTAGGTAAGTTCTTACTTAGCAAATTAAAAAACAAAATTATGGAAAAGGGTGTTAAAGATGTAACGATTATGTTAGATTCGGATGCCGTTGATGATTCTACTAAACATACGGAATGGTTTCAAAAGAATGGGATTAGAGTAAGGAATATTATACCAACTGATAAAGATGCCGGTGAAATGGGATTTGAAAAAGTAAACGAACTATTGAAAGGAGCTAAAGAAACCGGATGGGATGATTTAGTACTTTCAAAACTAAATAATATATGAATAGATTAAAAACGATTTATCACATTGCGGATATACACATCCGTAACATAAAAAGACACAAAGAGTTTAGAGAAGTATTTTACTCTATGTTTGATGAGATTAAGAAAAGGGGAACGGATGATGCTATTATTTATTTAGCTGGAGATATTGCACATGCTAAATTGGAAATGAGTCCTGAATTGGTGAGTGAGATTAGTTGGTTGTTTACTGAATGTAATAAACTATGTACTACTATTGTAATTGCTGGTAATCACGATTGTAATATGAACAATGCGGATAGAATGGATGTACTTACTCCAATTGTAGATGCATTGAAGTTACCTAACCTACATTATCTAAGAGATACTCAAGTCTATGGAATTGGTGGTGTGGATTTTGCAGTATTCAGTATATTCGATAACAAAGATAATTGGCCGAAAGCAAATACTTTGTTTGGTAATAAGAAGATTGCATTATTTCACGGACCTGTTGATAACTCTACAACCGATGTGGGATATGTGGTTAGTAGTAGACACTTCACAACTGAAATATTTGATGGATATGACTTAGCTCTATTGGGAGATATACATAAAAGACAAGAAATGATTTCACCATCTGGTTGTAAGGTTGTATATGCTGGTTCATTGGTACAACAAAACTTTGGTGAAACCCTTGATAAGCACGGATTCTTAGCTTGGGATTTGGATACAATGACCTACGAAGAAATTGATATTAAAAACGATTACGGATACTATACATTAGATGTTGATGGTGGTATTGTGCCGGATGTAACGGATATGCCACTTCACCCTCGTTTAAGAGTGAGGATAACTAATACTGATACTGCCGATACAAAAAGAATGATGGCAGATATTACGGCAAAGTATGGTGTTGAGGATTTTACAATCATTCGTACTGATTCATTCCAAGCTAAAAAGACCGGTGATAGAGAAGCAAGGGTGGATGTTGATAACGTAGCTGATATAAACCATCAAAATTCTTTAATAGGGGAGTATATCGAACGTATGATGCCATTCGTAACGAAAGAAGACCTATTAGGTATTGAGAAAATCAATCGTGACATTAATAGTAGAATTCAACCATCGGAATTGCAAAGAAATATTAGCTGGAAGCCGGTAAGATTTGATTTCTCTAATATGTTCAGTTATGGGGAGAACAATATTATTAAGTTTGACAAAGTAAACGGACTAATGGGTTTATTTGCACCAAACGCCCAAGGTAAATCATCTCTATTCGATGCAATTTCATTTTGCTTGTTTGACAAATGTAGTAGAGCTTATAAGGCAGCGGCAATTATGAACAATAGGAAGCAAGATTTCCATTGCCAATTAGATTTTACTATTGATGGTGTAATGTACCATATCCGTAGAGAAGGCAGAACTATTAATAAGGGAAAAAACGTAAAAGTGGATGTGGACTTTTGGAAAGATGGTGATAGTGGTAAGGAATCCCTAAATGGAACGGAACGTAGAGATACTAATCAAGTCATTGAAGGATATGTGGGGAGATATGAGGATTTTGTTATGACAGCATTGAGTTTGCAAGGAAACAATGCACTATTCATTGATAAATCACAATCCGAAAGAAAAGACCTTCTTGCTCAATTTATGGGATTGGATATGTTTGATAAGCTGTATGAAACTGCTACCAATGATATTAAGGATGTAAACGCACTTATCAGAAATTTCAGAAAGACCGACTTCACTTCGGAACTAGCTCAAAAAGAAACCGACTTGAGTGAGAAAAAAATTGAGTATGGTAATTTAGATAAAGAAAAATCTCAATTAGAAATCCGAAAGGGTGAGTTGGATGAACAAATTGTAGGATTATCACAACAAATCATTCCAATACAAGGTAATTTAGATATAGATGAATTAAATCGTAAGGTTAAAAAGATTGAAAGTGAATTAACAACTTGGGGAGATGCTAAATTTGATAAGATACAAAAGCACACCGAAACCAAAGAATTAGTTAGAGAAGCCAAAGAAATGGTTGATTCTAAACTTACTATAAATGGAACGGATATTGGAGAAGCACAAATTCAATTGAATTTAGTTAAGGGACAGATTAGGGATACCTTACATCAAAAGCAATTATTAGAACAATCAATTGAAAGTAACAAAGAGAAGTTATCACATTTAGCAGAGCATGAATATGACCCTAATTGTAACTTTTGTATGAACAATGTATTCGTAAAGGATGCAAAGGAAACCGAAAAGAAATTAGAACAGCAAGGTAATCAATTAGAAACTCTAAATATTCTACATACTGCTCTTATAACTCAATTAGATGATTTGGCTGGTGTGGAAGACCAATTCCGCCAATGGAAAGAATGGACTGATGAACACAAAAGATTGATTTCATTAAGAGAAAGATTAGAAGGTGAGGTTAAGACATCTGATAGTAAGATTGAATTATTACAACTTCAATTAGAAAGTGTAAAAGCAGACATTCAACGTTATAATGATAATGAGGAAACAATCACAAACAATCAGGCGTTGGATGTTCAAATCCAAAATGTTCGTAGACTGAAGCAAGGTGTAGAAACTCAAATATCCGATGTGAACAAATTGATGTTACGATTGATGTCAGAGGTAGGTGCAACAAAAACTTTTATAGATAATATGAAAGATAAAATGGAGGAAGTAAAAGAATTGGAAACTAAAAACCAATTATATACATTTTACTTAGATGCAGTTAAGAAAGATGGTGTACCTTACGAACTAATATCGAAAGCACTTCCAGCAATTGAGAATGAAGTGAACAATATATTAGGACAAGTGGTGGACTTCTCAATATCAATGGATACCGATGGAAAGAACATTAACGCTAGAATCGTTTACGAAGACCAGGAGTGGGCTTTAGAGATGTGTAGTGGTATGGAGAAGTTTATATCAGGTCTAGCGATTAGAGTGGCTCTAATTAACATTTGCAACCTACCAAGACCAAACTTCTTAGTTATTGATGAAGGGTTTGGTACATTGGATGCGGATAACCTATCATCCTTATTTATGATGATGCAATATCTTAAAACTCAATTTGATTTTATTTGGGTAATTTCTCACTTAGAACAAATGAGAGATATTGTAGATGGACTTATCGAAATTAAAAAAGTAGATGGGTTCTCTAAGATTAATTTTTAGTAACCGGTAATACATTTTTAGGTGGAGTTTTCTTTGAAGACTCCACTTTTTCTTTTATAAGCGTTTCAATCAATCCGCTTATTTTATATCCTTTCTCTTTACAAAACTCCTTTAATAATTGATGTACATCGGCATCAATTTGTATCATTGCGTATTTTTTCATAACATTCTTTAGTTTTCTTTAGAATTCTAATATAATTATAAACATAAAAAAATTAAGTAAATATTTATCATAGAATAATATAAGCACACTATGGCAATAATTAAAAAATTCGCAGAAGTATTAACAAAACCACTATCTACATATCAAACGTTTGTGGTTGATACTAATCCAAACTCAACCTATTTCAGAATAACTGAATTAAACGATACTTTTACTGGTGGTAAAAACGGATTTTTAATTGAAGGTAGTGAACATCTCAAAGAATCTACTGAAATTAGATTGCAAATTTTAGATGTAAATGGCAATCCTATTTATTTTGAACCAGGTGATGGTGTTCCTGAATATTACGAAGGTACATCAAAGGTTGTATCGGTTTATGTATATGAAGATACACCTATTGGTATTTCTAAAATTACAATATTAGGGGAATTAAAAACATATATTGATGATGATGGCTTTGTTCAAAATGTTCCAACCGAATGGCAAAGTGTTTATAATGTAAAGTGGGAAAAGGAAATAAAGGTAAATAAATTATTACCAAATGAAGATAAGGTAAGATTTTATAAAAGACCTATTGTTAGTATTGATGAAATAGTAAAACCAATATTCAATAATGTAACAGCAACTATAATTCAAACTGGTTCTGTTAGTGGATTGGCACAAGCTCCACAATTAGGGCAACCTTTAGCAAACTACGGAGCACCAACATCATATCTGTTATCGATTGATGATAATACAAATTGGACTGGTTCTGTTGTAGGAACGTACATAGATATTCCAGCCATTGGATATAGAACTTTAGCAGATAGTGTTATAAATAATAAAGAATTATTAGTTCAAAATCCATATACAATAAATGGTATAGTAAGTGGTTTTGAAAACGAAGGATATACTGCATCTTTCAATTATGTAGAAGATGCAAATAATTTAAAAACAGCATTAACGGGTTCATTTGCTAAAATACGAATAGGTGATTTAACAACTTTTGTTGGGGATGTGGCTAGAGTAAAAATATATAGAAAATCACAATCCGATTTAGCCGATTATCAATTTGTTCAAGAAATAAGACTTGAATCAAATGAAATATTGCGTGATTTGGAATCACAAATTAAAAATGAAGAATTTTATGGTATATTTGATAGTGTTAATTATAAAAACTATTGGGTAACTTCATCAAACAATTTATCAGCAAATTTTAGTCAAAATTATTTATTTAATTCTATTAAGTTAGATAGTATTGATATTAATAATTTTTATACATCCAAATCATTAGATATAACTCAAAACATAGAATATGCGTTAAACTTAAATGTAAGAACATCTCAAGTAACAACGGATAACTATATAAAAGCATATTTAAGTGGTTCAAGACAAACAACAGTCAATGGGTTACCTAAAACAATACAAATTAATCAAAATATTGTAAATATAGTTTCTGATAGTAGTTTATTGCAAAAAACTCAATTAACTACAAATTTTAAAGCAGAGGAAATAAATGATGCAAGACTTTACTTTGAAATAAAAGGTAATAATTGGTACATATCGGATGTTGGTTTGAGAGCATCTCAAGAAACATCGTTTTCTCCTGATGAAATTACATTTATTCAAAGTGTTCCAAGAACTTTACCGGAAGAAACATTCTTGTATCGTTTTGAATTTTATGATATTAATAACAACTATATTCCTGTTTTAGTTGAATCTACAAAAACGTTTAATGGGGGTAACTTACAAAAATTACAAAAGGGATTAGTATTTAATCCTCGTTCTTTGCAATTCCAATTCGACTCGGGTTCAAATCCTGTACCACCAACTGTGGTAGGATTTACCGTTACTAAAAACTTATTAACTGGTTCTGTAACATATACATCACAGTCCTTTGATTTTGATGGTAATGAATTATTTGGTTCTGATTATACTGCATCCTTTACCGGACAACGATACCCTGGTTTGCTTGATGGTATTGAATCCGATTCACCAACAATGGCAGTGAGTAATTTTACTGGTTCTAGAATAGATAAAACAATTCAGTTGGTAAAAATTACTGGTGAGGTTGAAGGGTTTACAGACACTGTTATATTCAGTAGAGTATTAGATGGATTTGGTGGCGTTAATCATCTTATTAGACCATATAGAGGAACTCAAATTAGAAATAGTAGTACATCTTCATTGGAATTGCAAGTGGTTCGTATTGATGGTGTAAATGATATTGAAATTAGTAGTTTAACAAAACCTGAAAAAGGCTGGCCGGATAAGCAACTACATATTCTCTCAAAATCTTTAGAAGGTAATGAAAAATTTGTAAACCTATCATTTGCATCTTCAAGTGGATATGTTAAAGGATTGGGCACAGGTTCGATAGGTACTGGTGAAATAAATTACAACGCAACATTTAATAGAGATTCCATCGATTTCAGAAGAACAGTCTATTTGATGTCATCGCAATCAGCAGCATCCGGTCCTGCGTTTGAAACATCTGGTTCGGTTTATTATTCTATTATATTAGAAGATTTGCAAGATGGTTTGGATACTGGGGTAGTTACATATAGTTCAGATACATTTACAATAAACGCACGAAACGAAACATTATTTAGACCCGAATTTGCAGGAGCAACTGCATCATTCATAACTAGAACTGCAGATAATGTAGTTGTTACTGCATCTTTTCAAGTGTTTCCATCTATGTCAATAAATCAAGATTGGGTTCCTGAATATTGGATGTATTATACAACTCAAAGTGTTGATAGTACAATACTTGTTTCAGCTAAAGATGAAAATGGTTTAGTAATACCATCAAGACCTGTAGCATCTTATGTAAGTTCACCACTTCAACAAACTAAAAATTTAACATTTACTTTTACTTATATTGAACCTTGGACATCTGCATCGGTTTCTTTTGATAAAACATTTACAATAGTTCCTGAAGGTAAAACCGGTGATGAGAGTATTGTATTTGAATTAGTTCCATCTACTGTAACTCTAACAGCAACAGCAAGAGGTGTTGTAAAAGATTATAAACCAGCTATTACTGATATAAAATTAAAGCAGGGTTCTAAGTATTTATCATTTTCAAGCAGTGCAGCGTTAGACCCATTTAAATCACATGGGCAGTTTCATATTGCACAAAATTCAATATTTGGTGAAAACATAACTCCTGGTAATGTTTATTTTGATGTAAATTATACTTCATCATTAATAGTAAGTGCTTCTTCAAATTTGACTGATTTGAGCGGCAGTATTACTTATCCGCTTATCATACATCCATATTATACTTCATCAATCTACACTGCCAGTGTGGTTCAGCAATATACCAAGGTATTGGATTCACCAGACCAAATTGAAATTATAATAAATCCATCAACAACAACATTAAATGCTGATGAAGTTGGATTTATAGCACCAGCTGGATATGTTGGTGCAAATACAACATTAAGAGTTAAAGAAGGTGGTGACTTTTTAACATACACAACACAATCATCAGCTCCTGGTACTTGGAGAATAGCTTCGATTGAAACTAGAAACCCAACGAGCGGAGTTTGGAATATCAGAACAGGTTCGTTATCATCATCTTCATTGGATACAGCAACTATTAATTTTAATAGATTTGATTATCCGCATGTATCTGCAAGTGTAACGTATAATATAGTTGCATTTCCATATTCATTAGGACCTGGTCACTTATATACATCATCTGTATTTCAAAGAACACAAACTATAACTAAAAATGTACCACCACCGGCAGCACGTTCTGTAGATTTTAAAGCATCATCTTATTCTGTAAATTATGATAGAGATGGAGTGGTTACTCAACCTGAAGGAGATATTACTTTAACGGCAACGGCATTCAACACAACAGGTTCGGTTTGGTTTAGATGGTACTATATAGATTCCGATGGTAGTGAAGTTCCGTATGGTGGGCCGGATCCTGAAACGAGTCCTGGTCTTAAAGAAGCATCAATATCCGTAGGTGGTGGTGATGCAGCTGGGCCGGGTGAAATTAAAACTTGGAAAGTTAAAATTTGGGATGGTGATTCGGATGGTATATCTCCAATTCCAAATGGAAATAAACCTATTAGAGCAGAGGGGCAATTAACTGTTAGTGGTATAAAAGGTGGAGCCGATGCATATAAATTAGTTGCATCAAATGAAAACTCAAGTATAACAGCAGACCTTTGGACAACTTCATTTACAGGAACAGGCATTAAAATTACAACATTTAAAGGAGTTGACCAATTGGTAAATGTACCGTACTATACTCCAATAAATAATGTATTTAATTATTTGGGAGATTTCATTGGTATATTGGGATTTTCATCGGCATCAATTTATACTAAGAGTGCATGGATTACATTAGCAACAAATAAATTTCCAGCAACAAATCCGGCACAAATGGCCGATATTACAGGATGGACTACACCAGCTACAAATAAAAGTGGTGAAATAGTTTATAAAATAGAATATGAAGGAGAATCATCTGGGTCTTATTCATCAAGACAAACCCATTTTGTAACACAATCACTTTCAGTACAATTTACTCCACCAGCTCCATATTTGGTTCAATCTACAAATGATAACACATCTATAAAAGCAGATTTATGGACAAAAACTTTAACTGGCACTGGTAATGTTATACGAGCATTTAGAGGTGATGTTGAATTAGCAAATATAAATCCAATGCCTGCTACCGATACTGATGCGTATGGTACAACTGGATTATCAAAAGAAAAAGCTAAAGTAACAATTAGTTCTAAATCAGGACACTTATCTTTAGCTGGAGGATTGACAGCTGGTTCATTTGTAAGTGGTACTCCTGCAACAATAAATGATTTAGTAAATTGGACATATCCTGGTGTTAATTCTACCGCAGAAGTGGTATATGCAATAGATTGTGAAGGTAGAGAAACTCTTTACAAAACTCAATCATTAACCGTACAATTTGAACCACCTGCACCTTATGATGTTAAATTAGCAAATGATAGTTCTGGTATCGTTTATAGAGTTAGTGGTGAAATTGAATTAGCAGGTACAACGAATATAATTCGTGCATATAGAGGTAATACAGAACTTACAAATACAGCTACAATGCCAGCAACTGATACCGATAACTATGGTGTGACTGGATTATCTAAAGACAAATGCAGAGTAAGTGTTTATTCGAAATCAGCACATATAACATTAGGTGG
>Ga0222713_10000934_pt1 | contig 33538 bp, 31 predicted proteins | sample C33_649DmetaG_FD_165061 | JGI IMG/M metagenome (GOLD analysis project Ga0222713, IMG submission 165061) | Estuarine water microbial communities from San Francisco Bay, California, United States - C33_649D | ecosystem: Environmental > Aquatic > Marine > Unclassified | place: USA: California... | reverse complement strand
TTTCGATAAAATTTGCTGCGATGTCTTGATTAGCAGTATTAGTTTTGATTTCAGGAAAAATAATGGGTGCTATTTCGCTATAATGCTGTGCCGCTGTGGGCTCTGTGATGTTAAATCTCAATACGTGAGGTAAGACTAAAGCATTGGATAAGCCATGAGGAATATGGTAGGTGCCCCCAATTGGATAGGCAAGGGCATGTACTCCAGCTACCGGAGAGTTTCCAAAAGAAGCCCCAGCAAGCATAGACCCTAAAAGCATGTCTGATCTGGCATCTTCATTATTACCATCAAATACTGCCTTTGTAATTGCACCCCCTAATAAACGCAATGCCTCTTTGGCAAAGATTTTAGACATAGGGTTATTATTTAAGCTTTTAGAAGCATATGACTCTATCGCATGAACCATCGCATCAATGCCTGTGGCCGCTGTAATATTAGACGGCAATCCTAAAGTTAACATGGGATCTAATACTGCTAAGTCAGGTAAAATTATGGGAGATGAGACACCTTTTTTTTCTAAATCATCTTGGGTAATGATAGAGATAGGAGTAACTTCTGAACCAGTCCCAGCTGTCGTTGGATATAAGACAAGTGGCAATCGAGGTCCTTTTGCGTTAGCTACCCCCCATGCCTCATCTAAATTTTCTTGAGAACCTAAAATAAGTGCAGCCAGCTTTGCAACATCCATGGATGAGCCTCCGCCAAAGCCGATGACCCCAGTACATTTTATGTCCTTACCCAAATCAATAACTTTGAACAAGGTAGATCTGGAAGGGTCTGCTTCAACTTCATGAAAAACTGTTACATTCGATGTATGTCTTAAACTAGATAGAACTTTATTAGCGATGCCTAACTTATTTAAGCCTGGGTCAGTAACAAATAAAATATTGGAGCCAAGTAAACTACTAACTTCATCAATTGTTTTTAGTGAAATATCTTTACCGAATCTAATCCCTTTGGTGCTATTAAATGAAAAACTTTGCATAGGAACAATAATATAGGCGATCCTAGTTTAATTATCTATTGCTAATTTTTTTATGAAATCTAAAAATTTCTAGTAAGTGCATTTGATAAAAATATAATTTAGATGTGTCTAAAGTTATTACGATAGCTCAACAAAAAGGTGGCTCTGGCAAGACTACCCTAGCTGCACATCTTGCAGTTTGTTTATCCCAGGTTCATAAATTTAATGTTTCCATTCTAGATACAGACCCCCAAGGCAGTTTGGGGAGGTGGTATATGTTGAGAGAAGAAAAGCTACAGAAAAAAAATTTAATCCAATTTAAAACAGCTAGCCTTTGGGGTGCTCAGTATGAGGCTAAAATGCTCAAACAAAACAACGATTTTATTATTATTGATACACCGCCCAAAATTGATGCGGATGGTAGGCCAGCTATGCAAATTGCTGATATTGTGTTAATTCCCATCTCGCCATCTCAAGTAGATTTTTGGGCTACTGAAAATATCGTCGAGTTAGCTTTAAGAGAGAAAAAACAAATATTACTTATTATTAATAGAGCGAATGTAAATTCCAAACTTATTAAAGAAGCTAGATCCTTTGCAAAAAAATTAAATATTAATCAAGCAAAAACAGTTATTGGTAATAGACAAATTTTTGTTTTAGCAATGGGTGATGGCTTAACCTCGCTTGAAAAACAGAAAACTGGTAAAGGTACTTTTGAGATTAAAGAATTAACTCAAGAAATTTTAAGCAATTTATCTTAATACATTTCCTATTATCTTCGTATTCATGTTACAATAAATCATGAGCGGAGATCTTTTTAAAAAATATAAACAGGAAGATAATCTCGATCATAGTAAAAGTTTAACTGACGAAGAAATAGCATCTCTAGAAAATATCTGTGAAAAATTACTTAATAGTTTTATAGATTGGTTGAAGATTAATTCACCCAATGACTTAGCTGATATATTAGATTTAGCATATGACTTTAAATCTAAAATTCTTAGTCAAGATGAAGCATCCTTGCAGAAACTTTACTTTAAAAATGAGAAGCTTAATTTGAATCAAAAATTATTACTGCTAAATCATTGGAGGGTAACATTTAACATGCTAATCAACTCCGATATCAGTAGAGCCACAAAAGATTCCTTTAAGCTATGGTTTTTATCATTGGCAGCTCAACTGTTCCCATCACTAAGGTCAAAGGGTGATGAACTTTGGGGAGTTTTTAATGTTTCTTTCGACCTTTGTAAATATTTTGCTATCTCCGATATCCCTCGGGAGTTGAGCAGAATCAAAACAAACTAATGGGCAAAAAAATTTTATATTTATTAGCTTCCCTAGCTTTTAGTTTAAATCTTTTTGCAATTGAATTATTTGGAGTGCAGATTAACGCAAATGTCAGTAACTTATCACTCGAGGGTAGTGAAATTGAAAATTCCAAAGGCGAGATATATATCAGTTTGGATGAAAAAACAGTGCCAATACCCAATACTTATTTTAATCAATACATAGTTGAGTTTAATGAAAATGGCAATGTGTATTCTATAATTGGAGAAAATTCTCAAACAAGTTTAAACCCTGTTCAATGCTTAAAAGTACAAAAAGAAATTTTAGATGTTTTTTCAAATAAATATAAAAGTGAATACAATTTAAATATACACCAGTCTGCAATTTCCACTCGAAGCAAGGTTGTCTGGGATATTGCCTTGAGTAATAAAATAATTAGTCAAAATTTAATCTTTTCGATTCATTGTGATTACAGTTTTAATAATAGAAGAATATATGTTCATTTACTTGAGTTGCAAAATCCAGCTATTCAAAATGTAGATTCTACTACAAATCAGGAAATTGAAGAATCCAAAGAAAAAGTAGATACCAGCGGAATTTAATTAAACTTACAAACTAAAGATAATAAGTTAATAACTATAAATGTTTTAATATTATTTTTGAGCTCTATATAACTATCAGGAAGGGTATCAATATAGGATAAGGAATATTCGGTAATAGCCTCCGCTTCATCAAAATGCATATGCAGATCGCGAGAAATATCTAAAGAAAGTTTTGTTTTTAATATTTGAAGGATTTTATATTCGATTTTTTTATTCAATTAATTATCTTTTGGTTTTTTTAGCATCAGTTTTCCACCACTGCCTCCAAGTTGCATCCCGCCTGAAGCCTCACATAGGCTCTTTTTGGCCTTATCACAGTCTTTTTGTTCTGGTTTCTCTTCTTCTACTTTCTCTTCTTTTACTTCTACTTCTTCTTTAGGTTTCTCAATCTCTTCTTGTATTGTTGATGCATTAGAAACTTTTTCATTAGGAGTAGTTGGAGCGGCGACAATCGACTTATCTTTTAGTTCATTAAGCATTTGAATGATTTGATCATTCTTACTTTGTTTTTCAGCAACTTTTTCTTTCCAAGTTTTTGGTAGTTTTAATTCGACACAATTTTCAGAGTTGCAAAACAATACATCTCCAGTTTCATTATCAAAAAGAAAACCACCACAATTATCAATACCTTTTGCAGTACAATTTGGAATAAGCATCTCATATTCTGCTCGTACAGGTAATGAGAATATAAAAAATGCCAAAAAAGCTATAAAAAAGTACCTCATCCCAAAATTCATTATACCTTTTTCATATAAGTTTTTAATTGAATTATTCATATTTAAAACTAACTCCAGGGTGAGTGTTTTTCATAAATTCATGTTCATTAAATTTATTTAACCAGTTACTTAGATTTGGGTTATTGCTTTTCCATTCATCGCTGTATCGAAAATTAGTATACTCAAGTGCACATGCAATAGCAATTTGATCTAATGTAATTTTAGCTCCAATAAAATAATTATTATTTTCTAACCAATTTATAGACCGATTAATTTTAATTTCGCATCGATTTACAAAATCTTGACGATAGTTTTTACCATGCGTTGAAATTTCAACAAATCTTTGGAGTCCATACTCCATAATTCCGTTTGCTATGCTTACAAAACTCATTGTCTCCCAATATTTATCAGAATTAATAAATGTATTAGAGCCTGATAATTGATTGAAATAAAGACAGATGTTATCACTATCAGTAATTGCTCTTTCATTGAGGATTAAAGTGGGAATTTGTCTAAGTGGATTATATTGATCTAAAAACTCAGCTTGGTAGACATTCACAACCTTCTCATGAAATTGAATATTAAGATAAAGTCCAGTTGCTTTACATTTTCGTCCAAATGGAGAGGTAGGGCCGTTATATAGGACTAAACCAGTTGACATTAATTGATATTAATCAATAACAATGGCTACAGTACCAGGGGCTACTGCTTCTTGATCGTTATGAATATTTACTTTAGTGATAGTTCCACTTGTTGGAGCGGCATGATTCACCTCGGATTTCATTACTTCCATGATAAACAAAACATCACCTTCATTGACTTGGTCGCCTTCTTGCACTAACACTTTCCAAATATTTCCAGGAACTGATGTTTTAACCTCTGTAGACATGAATTTAGTTTATACTATTACTACTGCATATTGAAGTTTGAGCTCGACGCATTTCTTGAGCTTGATCGACAGTAACTTCTTTGAATTTTAAAATATCCCCAGGCTTCGCTTGACCTAATTTCCAGAAAGCTGCTGAAGGAACAGTGTATGGAACAATAAAGCCGCCCATACTTGGACCGTCATTTACTAATATAATAGGAGTTTGACCAGCTAAGTTTATGCCTCCAATAGGGTATCCTTGATCAATTATATTGGAGGGTTCATAACCATGTTCAGGAGATTTATTTGTTGCTTTTTCATTGAAAGTTAAAGTAGGACCGTCTAGCCTTAGACCAGTTCGATCGCTTCTTGCCTGCATTTTCCAGTTTGCATTTTGAAAAGTTTTATAACCCTTTTCATCTAACCAATCATCATTGGGTCCTCTTACAACTTCAATTTCCCAATTACCGTCAGATTGGATATGCGGTTTGCAATTATTTTTAACTTGTTTTCCTTCTTGACCTTTGCCATCCCCAACTTTTATTAATTGCCCTTCTTGAATTGCTCTACCTTCTACGCCGCCTACACCAGCTTTATGAAAAGTAGATTTTGATCCAAGCCACGGCTCGGTATCAATTCCACCATCGACTGAAATATAAGTTCTAGCCCCTGCAAGACAATAAGAAAGTTCTAAAACTTGTCCTTGTTTAATTTTAATACTTTGCCAAAGTGGAATCGGTTTACCATCCAACTTGGGCTGCATATCAGCTCCACAAATAGATATGATACAGTCTTTTTCAAAACCTAAAGTTGGACCCATAAACTGACACTCTAAAGCAGCGCTACTTTCAGAATTACCAACAAGTAAATTTGATAAACGAAAAGACCAACTATCCATTGGACCGGAGGGAGGAAACCCTTGATTTAGAAATCCCATTCTACCAGGGTAATCCTGGACTGATGTTTCTAAGCCCTTTTTGATAACTTTAAACATTACAATCTCTCATTTTTATCTAATTGATCTACCCATTTATTGTATCTAGAAATAGAAAATGTCTCATCGCGAATTAAATTAAATTTGTAATTCCCTTCGTTGATTTTTCGTTCAATCATTTCAAACTCTTCATAACTACAAGGATCAAATTTAATTCGATCACCAGGTCTAAACAGTACGATAGAATTTTCAAATTCAGGAAATCTATTTTCTGTATCCCAAATTGGGACAGGAGTTCTTCCAAAGATTTGATATCCGCCAGGCAGTCTATCAGGATAAATACAAGTTGAGGATCCACCCATACCCACTGTTCCCTTTGGTGTCCAAGTTCTGGGAGGATTGTATTTAGGGGCAGTCAACCTTCTTCTGGGATCTAATGGCATCGTAAATGGAAGACCTGGCCAAAAACCAATTGATGAAACCCAATACTCTGTTCCAGAGTGCACCCTTACAAATTGGTCGACATCCTCCAATTTGTTCAAATCAACTATAAATTCTGGATCATATTGTTTGTCTTTGATTTTTTCGCGATAGTCATCAATGGCTTCTTTAGTCCATTTATCTAAGTAAACTGTTGGAAATCTAAAAAGACGGCTTGGAACCTCTATATCGCTAAAATCACCTGAGTCCTCGATTAATTTGAGGATTTCTCTTTTCAAATCTTCAAATCCAATAATGTCAGGTTCATAATGAATAAGCAAAGATGCAAAACAGGGTAGGGTTTCATGAACACCTCTAACTTTTTGACGCTTGATCTCACTTGCAATACCCTGTGCTTTAAAGTTCAATTCTAAATTCATTCGATTACCAAACTCAATTAATAAATATTGGTCTCCCCCAGGGAGAATCTTTGGCTCTTCGTATGCACCTACAACTTTTTTTTTAGGTTGATTAATTAATTCCTCAATCGAAATAAATTTCTTGGTAACTGGGTCATTTTCATTGATATGATATTTAATAGAAGGTCTCTTTTTTAAAACCCCATTTTTATTGTGGGGAAACATATCTTTAAAGAGCGAATGATCTCTGATATTCTCTTGTTGAATAAATATATTTTCGGAATTTACATCTCTTTTAATAATTTTTTTTTGAAGTTTTTCAAATTGATTAATATCATTTTTTTTATATTCACTTCGACCATCATGGCCTTTTTTTAAAAAATCAATTTTATGATTTTTTTTGTTTAATTTATTTAAAGGATTATTTTTTTCAAAATTTAGATTATCACTATCGTTAAATTTAAAAGTCATTTATTAGAAGTATTTAATTTTAACTTTTTCTTTTGAATTATTTGAGTTTTTAAAATCAACCACTTGAATATTTGCTGGCTTAGGAGGTGTAATTTTAGAATTGTTTAAAGGTTTATCTTCAACTCCAACGTCATGAGATTTATTTTCTCTTGTTGCAAGGATGTTTTTCTTACTATGTCCAAACATCCCTTCTAATAATGCATTTGGTTCAATTTCTGTTCCTTCAAAAGTTTCAAATATTTGCCCATCTCTGAAAACATGCACTCTATGGCAAAGTCCAATAAACTCCTCCAATTCACTAGAAAGAAAAATCACTGTACCTCCTTCATTAGTAAAATTTCGAAGGTGTAAATAAAGGTCTCTTTTTGCACTAACGTCAATTCCTCTTGCGGGATCATTCAAGATCAGTATTTTGGGTGTCGTCGCAAATGCTCTTCCTATCATCACCTTTTGTTGGTTTCCACCACTAAGCGATCCAATCAAATTGTTTTTTGGACCGGTTTTGATTGAAAGCCTCTCAACTTCCCAATCAAAAACTCCGTTTAGCTCAAACCATTTTATAAAACCCAAGAAACCACCAGCGGTTCTTGCTCGATCACCCTTGTATAAGGGAATGATAAGATTTTCATAAATACTCATGTTAGGAAAAATTCCTTCTTTCTTCCTATCTCCAGAAACATAAGCTACCCCTAATTTTTTTGCTTGCAGTAGGGAGGTAAGTTTTTCAGTAGTCATTTGATTGTTGGTGTTAAATGCATCATCACTTTTATGACTAACAAAAACTTCTCCCTCAAGAGGTTGCTCAACTCCTGCTAAGACTTTTACGAATAAATCTTGCCCTTGGCCATCAAGACCGGTTATGCCAAGAATTTCTCCTTTTGGTACAGAAAAGTTAATGGGATTGCTATTTGGCCAAACTTTTAAATCTTTTGTGAAAATGATTGTTTCGTCTGTTTTTGACTCAGGGGGTTTAACATCAGATTTATGAGACTCTCTCTTTTCCCCAGTCATTAAAGAAATTAAATTTCTTTCCGTGATTTCTTCACCTGCGAGAACACCTACATCTTTACCGTCTCTCATCACTGTTGCCCTGTCACTAATTCTTATTAATTCTGCTATCCTATGAGTTACTATAAAGATGGCAGCACCTTTATTTTTTAGTTCACGCATTTTTGAAAAAAGTCGTTCTGTAGAATCAAAATCTAATGCAGCAGAAGATTCATCAAGTATTAAAATTTTTGGATTTCTTAAAAATGCTCGACCAATTGTTAGCCAGGCCTTCATCCCCAAAGAAAGTTGGCTAGCGATAGTATAAGGGTCTATGAATTCACCTGCTAGCTCTAACATAATTTGAGCAGCCTTTTCCACTTTTTCTCGTTGAGTTAGCTTTTTTCCAAAAAAGGAGTCATAACCAATAAATAAATTTTCCCAAACAGAGGCTTCTTCAGCTACCATAACTTCTTGGAACACAGTGGATATCCCAAGTGATTGAGCCATAATTGGAGAGTTAGGAGTTTGCCCAAAAATTGAAACCTTACCCTTGTCTAAAGGCAGTACCCCTGAAATTACCTTTGCTAGTGTGCTTTTACCGCATCCATTGCCTCCCACTATTGCATGGACTTCTCCAAAATTTGCAGAAAAATTAACTCCTCTTAGGGCTTTTGTAACTCCGAAAGACTTGTGGGCATCTTGAACATAAATATCGCCACCTAATTTGACAGCTGACCCTCCAGTCTTAGCTGGAGGGTTTGAATTATTTTCATCAGTCATATTTTAAGAAAGTCTATGACCTACAGATTATTATGGCTTATAGGACTCAGGGTCTGCTGGGTTATCAAAGAAATTATCTAGATAAGCAGCACTAGCCCAGTTCTCCACACCAAGGTTTCTCCACTCAGTTGAAGCTCTGTCACAATCTTCATTTAAATATGACTCGATTGCTTCAAAGCCTTCTGTATAAGGAGGCACCAAGATTGATTGAATCTTAGGACCTTGACCCATCATTGTTCTTAAAAGAACATTCATTGCAAATTCTGCATCGTCCCCTGGAGGCCATGCATAAATTGCAGTATCAATGAAGTCTGGGTTTTGTCTCCAATAACATAGAGCTCCTATTTCACCACCAAATGCCATAGGAACAATTGGTCTTCCAGACTGTTCCATTGCTTTTAATGCACCTGTTTCACCTGATGATTGAACGGCATATCCGTCAACTTGAACAGTATTTGCTGAGAGCCATTTTTGAAGCTCAGTTTGGGCTACCTGTGGAGTCCACATATGAGCGATCTCTGCAACCACTGTAATGTCTGGATATTGTTCAAATCCCATCAGCATACCCCTATGCTGTGAGTCGGAAGCAGATGTTCCTGGAATACCTTCCATCACAACAACGTTTCCTTCACCCCCGATGGTTTCAGCAAGCCATTGTGCAATTAAGTAACCAGCCATTGTATAGTTAACCGAAGTACTCATTGCATACGGTGATGTCAAGAAACCAGTCATAGATGCTGTGGGGACACCTTTGCTATAACCGTATTCAATTGTTTGGTTAAGCGCTGTTGGATTAGAACAACAGACCATAATACCATCCACACCTTGATCAATTAACTGTCTCATTTGTTGGATTTGCACCGCGTCTTTAAGATCTGATTGAGTAACAACAATATCATCCATGATACCTAACTCTTTCCATTTTGGTAATACCTCACCAAAATATCTTTCTAAAACACTTTTACGCCATAAGTTACCAGCATATGAACTTGCATAACCAATTGTCCATGGAAGTGGTCTATCACTTTTAAAATTTCTTAGACCGCTCTCTCCAAGAGGTTGCATTGGATCCATAAAATCTGGATTGTATACGTAATCCCTAATATCTGCTGGAATATCATCCAATGGATCTGATGTAGCTACAGTTGAGTATCCAATGAATAATACAGCTAATAGAGTGATTACACTTTTTAATCTTAACATAACAGGGTTCCTCCTTCCTTATATGAAAATAAGTTAAGTGATGATTTTAACAATTATATAAGACTATTCCATCATAATTATAAAATATTTGATTTTGTGTTCGTTTAATTGTTAGTAAGTTCTATACAATGAAACTTTAACTACCAATTTAAGTTGGTATTATAGAATCTAGGATAGAGGAGTTAAAATTATGGTTGATCTCAACTGTGACATGGGAGAGGGATTTGGTATTTACTCTTTCGTTAATGATGAAGATATTATGCCATATATAGATGCTGCAAACGTAGCTTGTGGCTTTCACGCGTCGGATCCCACAACAATGCGAAATACGGTGATATTGGCTAAAAAATTTAACGTAAAAGTTGGCGCACACCCTGCATACCCAGATTTAGCTGGCTTTGGTCGACGCCCCATGATGATGCAGAGGGGTGAAATTAAAAATATGGTGATGTATCAAGTGGGAGCTTTAAAATCATTTTTAGATGAATTTGACGTACCACTAAATCACATCAAACCCCATGGAGCTTTGTATGGAGTTTCAGCAAAGGATGAAGAAGCAGCGCAGGCTATAGCCGATGTTGCTGAAATTTATAATGTGGGTGTATTTGGGATGAAAAATACTTTTCATGAGTCAGTTTATCTTTCGCGAGGTGTGAAATTTATTCCGGAGTTTTATTCAGATTTAGATTATGATGATAATGGGTATTTGATTATTGCAAAAGGCAAAAATAAACACTATCCCACTGATATAGCGGTCCAAAAATCAATCAGAGCCTATAAAGAAAAAAAAGTTAAAACGGTCAATGGCAATGATGTAGAAGTTGGTTGTGATACAATTTGTGTTCACTCTGATACACCAAACGCAATAGAGATTTTAAAAGAACTTCGAAAAGAACTTAAAAATAATATATGAAGCGAATTCTCATTGCTAATAGGGGAGAGATTGCTTGCCGTATAATAAAATGTTGCAAGCTAATAGGTTATACTTCGATCACGATTCACTCTGATGCTGACAAAGATGCACTTCACGTGAGGATGTCTGATGAGAGTTACTATATTGGTGCAAGTAAAGCTGAAGAAAGTTACTTAAATATCAAATCAATATTATCGATAGCTGAAAAAAATAATATACATGCCATACATCCCGGCTTTGGATTTTTATCTGAAAATATGAAGTTTGCTAAGGCCGTTATTGACAAAGGTATCGTTTGGATAGGTCCTCACCCGAATAGTATCGAGTCTATGGGAAGTAAAAACTTATCTCGAGAACTAGCTGTTCAGGCAGGATTACCGATATGTCCCGGTATAAATGAAATCGAAAGCCTTAGTAGTGAAGATTTAGAAGTTCAATGCATGGAAATCGGATACCCTATTTTAATTAAAGCAAGCGCGGGTGGCGGTGGAATTGGAATGAGTATCGCAAAAGATTTTAATGAACTTAAAAACTCCATCAGTAAAACTAAAAACTTAGCCTTAAAAGCCTTCGGAGATGATCGTATCTTTATTGAAAAGTTTATTCAAAATGCCAGACATATTGAAATTCAAGTATTTGGATTCGGCAAGGCAGGAGCCATTCATTTATATGAAAGAGATTGTTCAATGCAACGACGTTTTCAAAAAGTAATAGAAGAGTCACCGGCTCCTAATGTTCACCCTAAACTCCTAAAAGAAATGGCAGAATGTGCTCGTAATCTTGCTGCCTCTCAAAAATATGATGGGGCAGGAACCGTTGAATTTATTTATGACGTAGATGATAAGAAATTTTACTTTTTAGAAATGAATACAAGAATTCAAGTCGAACATCCTGTTACTGAAATAATGACTAACTGTGATCTGATTGCTATGCAATTACAATATGCTTTCAAAAGAAACTTTAAATTTATAAATCAAGACGAAATTTCAATTTATGGCCATGCAATTGAATGTAGGGTTTATGCTGAAGACTCAGATAATAATTTTATTCCTTCACCTGGAAAAATTTCAAAACTTAATTTTCCAAAAATACCAAAGGGGCTAAGACTTGACTGGGGGTTTGAAGAGGGAGATGAGGTTAGTTTTTACTATGATCCGATGATTGGTAAAATTATTGCCCATGATCACAGCAGATCAAAAGCTATAATTAAATTAATTTCATTTTTAGAAGGTATGGAAATTCAAGGTATTAAAACCAATATACCTTTTTTAATTTCTCTTTTAAATTCCGAGGCGTTTCAAAAGGGAATGCATCATACTAAGTTCATTGAAACCAATTTGAAAATATTAAATAATAGAAATATGAATGGTCTTTCTCGTACCAAAGACTCACTTACAAAAAATACTGTGAAGGTAAACCGAGAAACCATAAAAATTGTTCACACTGATCAAGCTCATCAATATAGAAAAGCGTCCATTAAAAAGTCGGGAGGAATGAAAGTAGTTTATTTTGATTAAAGCATGACTAGCGCTGTAATAAATTTTATTAAACCATCTCAAATAGCTGGATCAGATCCTCAGGCTAATAAATACCTAATTGTTCCAATTTTCATTTTTTTTGCTTTGTTGATTTTTGCAGGCATCAGAGGTCCTCAAATTATATCTAGTACAGGCATCGGAAGTGCAATAATTGTTTCTACACCTTTAATTCTAGCAACTTTATCGTTAACTGCATTGGCTATGGCAGGTAGGGTAACAGTTGATCTTTCGATAGGGCCTTTAATCGGCTTTATCAATGTTACATGTATACAATTGTATGGCGCGGGATATTTACAACACCCTGTCTCTTATTTTGTTTATGCACTTATAATTGGAATAATTTATCAATTTCTTTATGCGCTAATCGTTATTTTTGTCAGAGTTCAGCCAATCATAATTGCTCTTAGCATGTTTTTGGCTTTTTCAGGTTTAAATCTTGTCATTTTACCTAGGCCTGGAGGCGTTGCCCCTGATTGGATGTTATCCTGGGGTGCAGGGATTACAATTATTCAACCCGTTCTAATATTATTGATATTTGCGATCATTCTTTGGTATTTGATTACCCACACTGCATTTTGGCAACATTTAAAATTGATGGGCGCTGATGAAAAATCTGCATACACCAGTGGAGTTAGAATTTATTGGGTAAGAATTGGCGCTCATATAATAGGAGGTGTTTATGCTGCTTTAGCTTCAATTGCTTTTACCTCTTTGATTAGCTCAGGAGATCCAACCCAAGGCACAACTTATACCTTAATGGCAGTGACCTCTCTTGTTTTAGGAGGGGCTAGTTTGGTAGGTGGTCGAGGAGGAGCGTTTGGAGCAATCCTAGGTTCATTAAATATTTATTTAATCAACTATATTCTTTCAACCTTTCGATTCGAAAGATTTCAAAGTTTTGCCAGTGATTTGGCATACGGGGGTGTTCTTGTTTTATCACTCGTAATTTTATTAGCTCTCCCTTACATTCAGAAATTGTTTAAAAGCGTATCGGTATTTGTTTTCTTTATATTAGGTTTATTAAGCGCCACAGCTGTTATCATTCATATGCAATTTGACATGGCAACACGTTTTGCAATTGGCAGACTCGTTGGTGGACAATCTAAAGATCAAGAAATCTATGCAAAAGCCTTTAATGACCCAGAGGCTTTAGAATGTTTAATTTCTGCAACCGCTTGTGCTTCTGACGGTAGCGGTAGAGCGGGAACTATATGGTTCTTTGTTATATTAGGAATTGCAGCAATTTTAGGCCTAGCTTATTTGTTAGTAAAATTTAGAGACGGTCCAACTGTAACGTTTATAGTTGCTGTGATAGTTATTGTTGCAGGATGTATATTTAGTGGAACAAGAATAGCAGATTATACCAACTACGATCTTGGAAGTAATCTTCAGTATATTTTAAATTACTATCCACAATATTTTTCTATGGAGGCTCTTTCTGTTGGATCAGCATTACCTAGTTTTGAATCCTCCAGCGCTCTAGTTTCATCAACTTATTTATTGTTAACTTTTGTTGGTATTGTTTTTTTTGCATCTTGTATAATTATAATTGCAACACCAACATTTAAATCAGGCATCAAAGCCCAAAGTTTAATTATCTCTCTAATTGCAATTTCGCTCATAATGTTTGCGGGCGTAAGCTATTACGGCGTTGACTCAATTTCCAAAAGCTTTTTTGGCATTGAGGGTTACGCTACTATTTTAATTTGTTTGTTATTATTTCTTCTTACTGCCCCGACTATTTTCTCTAATATAAATCTAACGAATGTGATGGTTGTGCTTATGGGTATTTTAGCCCTGCTTGCAATTTATTTCCTAGGCGCTCCATCAAAAACATTTATTTCTGATATGGGCGATACCTATTTGAATCCTATAATTGTCCAGTTAACTTCTCCTGACGTGACAAATGTTGAATATGCAAGACCAGTTAGGGGTGAGTATCTAGGTGATCAAATTAGTAACCTTAAGGAAATTGCCTTTATTGTATTTTTCATACTATTTTTTCAGCTATCAACATATCTTGCTATGCGAGGAAAGCCATCTTTTGTAAATTTTAAACCCTTTATTGCGATTATTTCTATTACTGCATTAATTTGGACAGGAATGTTTTATGCTATTGGATATGAATTTTGGAAAATACTTTTAGTTGCTAGTATCACAGTGCCTATAGCCCCTCTAGTTTGGCAAGCATTCAATGTTTATAGAGTAAAATTAAAACTTGAAGGCGGTTTAGAAAAATGGGGAGGGTTTACTGAGGATAGACTGAACTAATGTTAGCTAATTACTTTACAAATTCGGACAATATTACAATAATACTTACAGGGATGGGGAAAAGTGAAGAAAAGTACTTTTAATTTTACAAAAGGTTTGGGGATAATTCTTGCGGTCGCTGCAGGGATTGGTACAGCAGTCCTTGGCTGGGTAGATAGAACTGACTGGGTACAAGTCGCTTTTTACTCTGTTGCTGTAACTGGACTTGTGCTTTGGGGTTGGCATTTTTTCATAGTGAAATGGAGTTATAAGTTTTATGCCCCTGAGGTAGTTGAAGATACCGTTAAAGATGATGCCCCAGGAGAGGGCAAGAGAAGTTTATTCTGGCAAATAATTTTTAATAATTGGATACCTGTTTTGGGTTTCCTAATCATCTTGGGTATTTTTATACTATTATGTTTTCTTGTGGATGGTTTTTTTTCTGGAAGAACTGTAGTTTCTGCTCTCATATTCTTAGCTTTCTTAATCATTGCTTTTATTTGCTATAAATTTCTAAATATAAATCGAAGTATTATTATTGGTGTCTCAGTGCTAATCGGACTTTTTATTATTGGATCTGTGTCCTTAGACGGATTCTTGTCTCTTAATAATATTAAATCAATGCTTGTATTTGCATCCTTCTTAGGTCTTGCCACCATTGGACAGACATTAGTAGTTATGTTGGGAGGATTAGACCTGTCCATTCCCTTTTTGATAGGGGCAACTAATGTTGGTTTAATGTCAATGATTTCTCTTGGGGTGCCACCATGGTTAGCCTTTATAGTCATTTTACTTTTTGGAGCACTGGTAGGTTTATTTAATGGACTAGTTAGTTTTAGATTGCAGGGACAAGCTTTGATAGTCACGCTGGGAGTTGGTTTTATGTGCGTAGGGGGAGTGCAAATTTTAGTTTCCTTGCCTACTTTTTCTGCCGGTACAGTTTTTGGAGTAGTTCCCTGGTGGCTAGCAAATTTAGCATCTATGAATGGTGTTTTGTTTGGCTTGCCAATACCACCAGTTATCATAATTTGGATAGTGGCTGCTATTATATTAATCATAGGTTTGCGTCATACTAAATGGGGTAGAAATCTTTATGCCCTTGGAGGGAAGAGGTTATCTGCTGATAGGCTATCAATTTCAGAAAGAGCGTATTGGGTTGGTGTTTATATAATAAGTGGTTTTACATCCGCTGCTACAGGCGCAATGCTTTTAGGTTGGAGTGGAGGAGGCTTTATTGGGGTAGGTGATCAATACTTATTTCTAACAGTGGCTGCTGTTGCTGTAGGGGGAACCTCTTTACTGGGAGGATATGGCGGTTATGGTTTTACCGTTATTGGCTGTTTAGCATTACAAGTAATAAGTACATTTTTAGCAGGGCTTGGATTAAGTTTTGAAGGACAACAATTTATATTTGGAATGTTAATCTTACCACTCGTTGCATTATATTCTAGAGCACCACATATTAGGGAGCAAATATAAGAATGAAAGAAAAAATTATATTCAAAGAATCATTTCCATATACTGAAACAAATGGCTATAATGATTTTCTAATAATAAACTATTGGAGTATGAATTAAGGTTAGAGGATGAATCAACTACTATTACCATATGATATTGTAGGTGGATCTTTTTGGTTGATTTCCGTTGGCATGATTGGTGCCACATTATTTTTCTTTTTTGAAAGAAGCAAGGTGAGTGTTAGATGGCACACTCCAATGACAATGATTGCAGTTGTATGTTTAATGTCATCAATTCATTACTTTTTTACTAAAAACCTTTGGGTTGTTAGCGGCCAGGCTCCAACTCTATTAAGATATATTGATTGGTTTTTAAATTTTCCAATGCAGGTTTTAATTTTTTACGCAATGCTAATGAGTGTGACTAAGGTAAAACAAGGAATGTTTTGGAGATTGTTAGTTGGTACTCTTGTATTCGTTATTGCTGAATTTTTAGGTGCTGCAGGATATATGAGTAAGACACTTGGTTTTATAGTGGGTGTTGTTGGTTGGCTATATATTTTAGGGGAACTGTATGTCGGAGAAGCAGGGAGAGCTAACGCAAGATGTGGAAATGAAAAAATTCAGATGGCTTTTTTTGCAAACAGATTAATTTTGACAATCGGTTGGGCAATATACCCAATAGGATATTTTATTGAACACCTTGGCGGAGGTATAGATATCAACAGTGTTAATGTTGTTTATAATCTTTCTGACTTCTTAAATAAAATTGTATTTGGTATGATAATTTATAAAGCGGCAACTGAGGATACGAGAATTAATGGCTAGAAATAACATAAACTTAGACTTTTTTTTAAAGGAGGTGAAATAAGGTAAATGAATATCACTAGCGGAGCAGATATTATCGCAATCATAATTTTAGTGGCTTTAGCTATTGCCATTATTGTTTATTTACTTCACTGGCTTTATAGACGCTCATCAAAAGAAGTTGCCTTCGTGAGAACCGGTATGGGCGGAGAGAATGTTGTTATAAGTGGTGGTGCTTTTGTTTTACCTATTATTCATAACATAACATCTGTGGGTATGAAGACCTTGTGTATAGAAGTTCAAAGAAACGGAAATAAATCTTTTATTACTAAAAATAGAATGAGAGCAGAAGTTACTGCTGAATTTTATGTGCGGGTAAAACCCGATAGGGAGTCAGTTTCGATTGCTGCCCAAACTTTGGGTAATAGAACGCTTGAACCAGATAGTTTAAAAGAATTAGTACAAGGTAGGTTTGTTGATGGACTTGGTGTTGTGGCTGCAAAAATGAGTCTAGACGAAATTCAAGAAAACAGATCTGAATATATAAAAAAAGTAGCAGCACATGTTGAGGATGCTATCAAACATACCGGATTAGAATTAGAAACAGTTTCATTAACCTCACTAAACCAGGCCCCTATAAGTGTTTTTGATCCATCTAATACTTTTGACGCTGAAGGTCTCACTCAAATTACTGAGTTTACCCAATCTCGAAAAAAGAAAAGAAATGATATTGAAAAGGATACAGAGGTAAGTATCCGAAATAAAAATTTACAATCTATTAAACAAACTTTGGAAATTGAAAAAGAAGAGGAGTTTTCAAGATACCAGCAAAAAAGAGAAATAGAACAACAGCGTGTAATTGAAAACACAGAGACAATTAAGACCAAGGCCTCTAAAGAACGTGAGGCGGAACTTGCTGAGATTGAGTCTGATCAAGCTATAGAAATTGCAAAAATAAGTAAAAAAGATTTCGTAGAAATGGAAAGAAGCATTCAAGAAACAAAACTTATTCAAGAGATTGAAAAAAGAAGAAGAGAACAAAACGACGTTCGTGCAAGAACTTCAATTGAAATCAAACAGCAAGATATTGATAGTGAAAAAGCGATTCTCGATTTAGAGAGGGAAATTGAATTTTCCAGATTGGAAAAACAAAGAGCTGTTGAAGTTAAAAAAGCACAAGAAAAAGCCAATATCGCAAAAGAAGAAGCGCAGAAAAGATATGAGTCTGAAGAAGCGTTTATTATGTCTGAAGAACAAATTAGAAATGCAAAGACAGCTCAGCAAAAAAATATTGATGCATTTAGGATTGCGGCGGAGCAAGAAACTAGTGTTTTAGATATTGAAAAAGCTAAGAGAATTGATCTTGAGGAAAAACAAAAACAACTAGAAATTTTAGAAAAATCAAAAGCTGTTTTGAAATCGAAAGCTGAAGAGGAGTCTACAAGGGCAAAGGTAGTTGAGGCTGAAGAAAAAGTAAATACAGTCAGGGATGTTGAAAGAGCAGAAAAAGAAAAAACAGTCGGAGTAATCGCTGCATCAAGGGATAATGAAAGAGAAAAATACGCATCTTTAGCTGCGAAGTTGAGATATGAAATTGAAGCAGCAGGTAAAAGAGGACTTAACCTTGCAGAAAACTTAAGAAGCGATGCTAATAGAAGAAGTGCTTTAAGACTTAAACTTGCTGAAAAAATTGAAGGAATTATTCGTGAATGGGTCAAGCCTATGCAGAACATTGACTCTATAAAAGTTGTAGATGTTAACGGACTTCCTGGTTTCAGTCATGGGGGAGGTTCAGGTGGTGGATCTGGTGACGGTACTTCGACCTCAGGCGACTCATCAAAAAAAGGCTCTTTAGCGGATAATGTTGTCAATTCAGCTCTAAGATATAGAGCTCATCAACCTTTTCTCGATAGTCTTTTAAAGGAAATTGGTATGACCCCTGGAGAGTCTAGTAATATCAGAAATATACTAGGCGATTACGATAATCCAAAAAAAGATGCTCATATGAATTTTGATGATGAACCAAAGGGCACAAAAGGAAAGAAGTAAAGGTTTAATTAGATGAACATAAAAGAATGGGCAAAAAAGTTTCAAGAACTTTCAGATGCTGATGAGACTATTGCTGCAATGGCAAAATATTACACCTGTTCATATTTATTCGATATGGAAACAGAAAAAGCAATTATTGAAATGCATGACGGTAAGGTTAAAAAAATTAATACTAATCCTGGTCCGTTGGATCCCTATGATTTCGCTTTAAGAGCATCTGCTAAGACTTGGAGGGAGTTTGCAAGGCCAATACCAAAGCCGATGTTTCATGGAATCTGGTCAGCGTCTTTTAGAGAAGATTTAAAACTTGAAGGTAATCATTTAATTCTTATGCAAAATTTGAGAAATTTTACAGTTCAATTTGAACTATTAAGAAAGTCAGGAGTACCCGTATAATGGCTGTTAAACATCATGATGTGATAGGAAGATATGTAACTATCGAAGTGGATGGTAAAGAATATAAAGTTTTTTATCTACGAAATGGAAAAGGTACCCCTTTAATATGTCAACATACAGCTGGCTGTCATAATCATCAATGGAGAGGGTTATTAGAAGATGAAGAAATCACCCAAAATTATGATGTTATAGCTTACGACCTTCCTCGTCATGGTAAGTCTGATCCTCCCCATAATACTGAATGGTGGAAAGAGGAGTATAAGCTTACTGCTGACCACTACTGCAATTTCATTGTTACGCTATGTAAAGCGTTAGATCTTGAAAAGCCAATATTTATGGGATCTTCTTTCGGAGGTAACGTGGCATTACAACTGGCTTTAAGACATCCAAATAAGTTTAGAGCAGTAATACCAGTTGAGGCAGCTCATTATTCTCCTGGATTTTATTTAGATTGGTGGCGTCATCCGCATGCTAATGCTGCACAAGTCTGTGGTAGTGGTGTATGGGATTTAATGGCTCCACAATCACCTGATATGGATAGATGGTTAACATGGCATTATTACACTCAAGGTTCAGAAGCATTTAAAGGTGATTTACATTTTTATTCAGTGGATCATGACTTACGAGAAGAACTTCAAAATATCGATGGCCATAAATGCCCAGTCGTTATGTTAACTGGAACTTATGATTATCTTACACCTCCAGAGGCTACTGAAGATACAGCCAGACAAATCAAAGGAGGGATCTATATTGAAATGAAAGATATTGGTCACTTTCCAATGAGTGAAAACCATGAACTTTTCAGAGTATATCTTTTAGAAGCATTAAGGATAATCAGGGAAAGAACGGATAATAGAAATTAGGTAAAGTTTGGATTATGACTCCTAAACTTACTTGGTTTTTTTTCTTTTTAATAATTTACTGGAGTTTTTGTCTTTTTTGGGGAGCTAGAACTGTCCGAAAAAATCAAACTCCCGAGTCTTTTTATTTAGCTAATAGAGAGATAACACCCTGGGTGTTTTTCTTTTCAGCAACTGTAGCAACTTTTGGAGGTTTAATTACTCTAAACTATCCAGCATTAGTTTTTTCAGATGGCTATTCGTTTATTGCAACATTCGCAATCTGCATAACTATTCCACTAGGCAGTACATTGTTTTTCAAACGACAGTGGATGCTGAGCAGAAAATATAATTTTATCTCACCGGGTGAGATGTACTTCGCATATTATAAAAGTGAAGCTATAAGAATAGTTGTTATCATCATTGGATTATTATTTGCATTACCATTTGTTGGTGTTCTTTTGGGCGCATCAGGCGCTTTAGTCAATTTTATTAGTATGGGTGAAATTTCCAGGGATCTAGGTATGTGGATTGTAACTGCAGTTGTACTCTTCTATGTAGTTACAGGCGGTTTTAAATCAATGATTAGTGTTGGAGTTGTTCAATCCTGGTTATTTTTCATATTGTTTGCTGTTTTAGGACTGAGTGTTTTCTATTATTTGGGCGGATTATCTAGTTTTAAGGAATTAGCCTTTGCAAGAAATTTTGCTGAAATTGGCAACTGGAAATCAACAACAGGTTTTGGTGGTGGTGATTATATTAGTTATTTTTCTGTTCCAGGGGTAATTCAATGGGTAGCTGGTATTGGAAAAAATACACCCAAAGGAGGACCATGGACAGCAATTATGATTCTCTCATTTGCTTTCTCCTATATGGGACTTGTTTTGTCACCAAATTTTTCAATGTGGTCTTATAGCGTCAAATCTCCTAGGTCATTTTATTTTTATCAAGTTTGGGGATCAGCCGGCATAGTGGGATTTATTTTATTTATTATTATTGCCCTGATTGGTGTTGGTGCGCATTTATTAGGGGCTAATGAAGCAATCACAAATAATGGATTTACTATAAATAACGTCTTACCCATTCTAGACTATCAAAACTCCTCAAGTTTAGTTTTTAATTTAATTGATTCATTAAATAGCTTTTCTCCCATTATCGTAGGGTTTTTATGCGTATGTGTTTTGGCTGCTTTACAATCCACTATTGCATCATTTATCATGACCACTGGTAGTATACTATCCCGAGATCTTTATAAAATTCATATCCATAAAGACTGCCCATGGGAAAGGGAACTATTAGTTACTAGACTTTGTACTTTACTTGTATGTCTTGCTTCGCTCTATCTTGCTACTTATTTTGAAACAACTTTGATAATGTTTGGTAGCTTAGCTATTGCTATTAGCTTTCAATTGTTTCCTGTTTTACTTGGTTTAGTTTGGTTTAAATGGATTACAAAAAACGCTGCCATCTTTGGATTATTGACAGGTATCTTTTTTGTTATTTTAGCAGAGACTATTGGTCAAAAACTTACTGGTAATGCCCTTCCATGGGGTAGATGGCCTTTAACAATTTACTCCGGTTTATGGGGTTTATTTTTCAATATTATTATTTGTTTTCTTGCTTCTGCCTTCTCTTCTAGCGACCCACTTAAAGAACATAGAGCGGAGTTTCATAACTTCTTAAATAGTCATATGGGTATTCACAAATCACGAAAAAAAATTAGATCTTTAGCCTATGTGTTAATTTTACTTTGGTCATTTTTTGCAATCGGCCCAGGATTAATATTTGGAAACTCTATGTTAGGAAAACCTAATGATGATTTTTCTAGTTGGTTAACCGGACTCCCATCACTTTGGGTTTATTTAGTAATCGGGTGGGCTTCAGGTATTTTGCTTATTTGGTTTATGGCTAATAAAATGGACTTATCGACATTACCAAAAAAACCAATATTAAATGGAGATGACTTTGAAGAGGTTGATGAGGTAGAGGATAAAGGAAATTACATAGACAAACTTGGTGGGGGGTACGCGTGGCCACTTATTTTAATTGGTTTTGCAGTGGTAACTGTAATCGTAACTGTTTATGTACTTTAAATTTGAATGATAAAACAAATTATAGAGATGAATATTCATATAGTGTATAATAATTTTAAGAGGAGAGATTATGGCATCAGATTATAAATACAAAGAACCGTCTAATGTTGCTTTAAATAAAGGTCATAAACATACAGATGACTTTATTACTAGAAAGTATGTACTCCCTCTTTTAACCAATCCAGAAAAACTAAGACAGTTAATTGAAGAACATCGTGCCAACCCAGTTGGAACGGCACCTGCCAAGGGTAAGCCAGTGAACCAGCATAGTCAGGAATTACAAACGGTTTTGGATAAGCTTAGACGGCAAGGAATGGCAGGGAAGTATGTTACGGTTTGTGCAAAGTTACATGAAGATTATCGAATAGCCATTTGCAGCGGAGTTAGGGGAAAACCTTTAGAGTTCCTTGATGAAACTTATTCCTCAGAAGAGGCAGCTGAACATGCGATTTTTTTAAAAAGAATTAACGATTTATTGAATTATTATAAGGAGTAATTGATGCTTTTAAGAATAACCGGTTATAGTGATAAATATTCAGTACACCCAGGCGAGGAAGTTAAATTCTTTGTCAATTCTGAAAAAAATGAAACCTACGAAGCTCAATTAGTACGTCTTATTCATGGTGATACCAATCCAGAAGGCCCAGGTTATAAAGAGGAAGAGATAAGTGCCAGTTGTAATGGTAGTTATCAAGGTAAGAACCAAGTTATACATGGGGGTTCGTATGTTTTTATACCCCAACATGAAAATCTCAATGTAGAGAGTTTTACTCTACAGGCATATATTTTTCCCACTACACCTGATAAAGGAAGACAAGGAATTATCACAAAATGGAATGAAACAGAAAAAACTGGCTATGGTTTATTCATAGATGAAAATGGATGTTTATCTGTTGAAATTGGTGATGGAAGTCAGGTTGCAAAAATTTCTACTGAGAAAAAACTTTTAAGAAAAGTTTGGTATTTAATTGCGGTAAGTTTTGACGCTGAAACCAGAAGGTTAACATTATATCAAGAACCTAGAGTTACTTCGACTAACGGTGGTCTTGGAATGGCAATACTTCACCCATCAGAAAATACATCGGCACTTATAGAGACTACATGTTCTGTCAAGCCTGCTGCTAATGATGCACCTCTATTGATGGCAGCTAGCACTAAAGTAAATCGGGCAAAGCGTTTTATAAATGGAGGTCATTATAAAGAAGCAACATCGCCAATCGAGTTGCCTCATCAAATTAATGTTTATAACGGTAAAATTGACCGCCCAAGACTTTCTAAAATTGCTTTATCGAAGAACTCTATTGAAAAGTTAGCTGTTAGCTATGATAGTTGCAATACAACTATTCGTTCAACCGTTATCGGCGCTTGGGACTTCCATGCTAATATAGGAAAAAATATTGCATCTACTTATATTATTGACACATCGCCAGGAAACCATTTTGGTTTCATTATAAATTTGCCTTGTAGAGGAATGACTGGCCATAACTGGACCGCAGATGAAATTGTTTACCATCACAAACCAGATGAATATGGGGCAATTCATTTCCATGATGATGATATTGATGACGCAAGGTGGAATTCTGATTTTGCATTTAATATTCCCCAAGGTCTAAAGAGTGGAATTTATGCAATCAGGCTAAGAGTGGAAGGAAGAGATGAATCCGAGTTTGAGGACTATATTCCTTTTTGTGTAAAACCACCCAAAGGAAAAACAACGGCTGATATATTATTTTTAATGCCTACAAATAGTTATATGGCCTATTCTAATGATAATTTAGGAACAAACTCTGTTGTTGCTCAGCTACTAGCAGGTAAAGTTCCTGTGCTTAATCCCTCAGATTTATATTTGAATGAACACAGGGAATATGGATTGTCTACTTACTCGCTTCATTCTGATGGCACGGGTGTTTGTTATTCATCCAGATTACGACCTATATTAAATATGAGACCGAAGTATCGACATTGGCTATCTCCATCTTTGTGGCAATTAAATGCTGATCTGCATTTAACTGACTGGTTAGAAGAAAAAAATTTTAGTTTTGATGTTATGACTGATGAGGACTTACACCTCGAAGGTGCAGACATGTTAAATAGATATAAAGTTGTGTTGACTGGAAGCCACCCTGAATATACGTCTGAAAAAATGATGGATGCACTAGAGAGTTATCAAATGCAGGGAGGTAGATGGCTGTATTTGGGATCTGATGGATTTTATTGGATTAGTGAATACCACCCTGATAACCCAAATATTATTGAGGTGCGAAAAGGCGAAGCTGGAACAAGAGCCTGGACTGCAAACCCTGGTGAATACAATAATGCATTCGATGGAAAATTTGGAGGCATGTGGAGAGCTAGAGGAAGAATACCATCAAAATTATGTGGCCTAACATTTACTGCATATGGCTTTGATGTGAGTTCATACTACAAGAGAGAAGAAGATAGCTTTAAACCTGAGGTATCTTGGATATTTAATGGCATTGGAGCTGATGAGAGAATAGGTGATTTTGGTTTAGTGGGAGGAGGGGCAGCCGGTCTTGAATTGGATAGGTATGATTTAGAATTTGGAACTCCTCATAATGCATTCTATCTTGCTCGTTCTGAAGATCATTCAAATTTAATGCAACAAGTTAATGAAGAAATTCATTTTGCAGTTAGAGGCTATTATGGTGGGGGTCATGAAAATCCAATGGTCAGAGCAGATATGATTTATTACAAAACACCTAATAATGGAGCGACATTTGCTCCTGGTTCACTTTCATGGTGTGGTAGCTTATCCCATAATAATTATAACAATAATGTATCTAAAATAATGGAGAACGTTATTAACGGATTTTTAAAAGATGGACCATTGCCTTAAAAATGAAAAAATATCACTTTGATGAAATTCCATTTGGTAAAGAAACATTAGGGTCATCAAATTTACCTCCTAATGAAATTGAAAAACAGGCGTTAAAAAACCTTGATCCTGAAAAACTCAATGATTTGGGAGAGAGTTTATTTATGTTGAATAATAGAAAATATGGCCCAATTCCAGGAACTTACATGGTAGTTTGCATTGAGCCTAATGAGAAATGGTGCGTTGGCCAATTAAATGCTGATCGTGCGAAACCTTTTGTTTTATTTCCTGAACATGTTTATAACTCTGAAAAAGATGCAATGATAGCAGCTGAAAAACTAAAAAAAGAAAAAAACGAACCTACCCCCTGCCGTAATATTTAATTATTTAATTTCGACTTCAATAAATTTATAGGGAAAGTCATTATTGTTAAGGACGTTATGAGAAACACCTTGATTTCTAAAATAACTGTTTCCTTTGGTTAAACTAGAAATACTTTCATTCCCATCATCATCCACTATTTTTAACTGACCATCGAGCATAGGTACTACAACATAGTCAAATTCATGAACATGGTGCCCTGTTTCATCTCCTATTTCGAATGACCATTCAGTTACTCGCACTCGATCATTGTCAATCATTACTTTTGATTTTGCCATTTACCACTCCTACCAAATTAATGTTAACAGATTAACATAAACAATGTAATATTTACTTTCGGAATAAAAATGTCAGATAAATATAATAAAAGTGATTTAGACAACTTTATAAAAATTTTTTCTCCCTCTAGCCAGAATCAAAAAAAATCAATTGATTACTCAAATTTAGCAAACCAAAAGTTTTCTAGTGAAGTTTATGATAAAATTAATTTAGATACCGGATCATCTCTTAAACTTTATATGTTCCAAACAGGCATTTTAAAAACTAAAACAAAGTATATTAAAATGAATCAATCCAATGATCCATTTGATATTCCAGTTCCGTGGTTTTTGATTAAGCACCCCAAAGGCGATGTTGTTATTGATGGCGGTAATGCTAAAGAGGTCAGTGAAGATATGTACGCTCATTGGGGCGATGTTATTCAAGCCTATGAACCTGTAATGGCTAAACATGAAAATTGCGTCGATCAATTAAGAGGTATCGGTATTAACCCAAATAACATCAAGTATGTTCTTCAATCCCATCTGCACTTAGACCACACAGGGGGAATTGGTCGTTTTCCTAATGCAACTCATTTAGTGCAACAAAAAGAATATGATTATGCGTTTAATCCTGATTGGTTTGCAAAGGGCGCTTATATAAGAAAAGACTTTGATAAGCCTAATTTAAAATGGCAATTTTTAAATGACACTAAAGATGATTACTACGATTTATATGGTGATGGTTCGATTATTATAATTTTTACTCCCGGTCACTCCCCTGGACATCAATCCTTTTTAATTCGACTCTCGAACTCCGGATATGTTTTACTAACAATTGATGCTGCTTATACCATGGATCATTGGAATGATTTAGCGTTACCTGGCTTGGTCTGTTCTTCAGTTGACTCAGCCAACTCAGTAAAAAAACTTAAAGCTATTGCAAAAGAAAAAAATGCAATAATTGTTACTGGTCACGACCCTCATGCATGGGCAAATTTCAAAAAAGCCCCTATGTTTTATTACGATTAAAATTCTATATGTCAGAATACTTTTCAAAGATCAATCCTATTGCTTTTGAGGGCAAAGAAAGCAGCAATCCATTATCTTTTAAATATTATGATGCTTCGCGGATAGTTTTAGGTAAGTCGCTCGAAGAGCACCTAAGAATGGCTGTTTGTTACTGGCATACATTTAACTGGCCTGGAGGAGATCCCTTTGGTGGCTCAACTTTTTTGAGACCTTGGATGGAAACAGGGGATGCAATCACTCAGGCTAAAGACAAACTAGAAAATGCATTCGATTTTTTTAATAAACTGACTATTCCTTATTTTTGTTTTCACGATGCAGATATTGCCCCAGAAGGAAGTTCTTTTACAGAAACTGAAAAAATTCAAAAGACTATTATAGACCAAATTGCTCAAAAATTAGAAACTTCTAAAGTTCAATTACTCTGGGGAACTGCAAACTTGTTTAGCCATCGTCGATATATGGCAGGAGCCGCCACTAATCCTGACCCAGATGTTTTTCAATATGCAGCTGCGCAGGTAAAAATGTGTTTAGAAAATACAAAATTATTAAAGGGTCAAAACTACGTCTTATGGGGTGGAAGAGAGGGATACGAAACAATTCTAAACACAAATATGAAGCAAGAGTTAGATCAACTTGGAAGATTTTTATCTTTAGTTGCCGATCATAAACATAAAATTGGATTTAAGGGAACATTGTTGATTGAGCCCAAACCACATGAACCAACTAAACATCAGTATGATTTCGATGCAGCAAGCGTTTATGCTTTTTTACAAAAATATAACCTACAAAATGAATACAAATTAAATTTAGAAGTGAATCATGCCATCTTGGCTAAACACACTTTTGAGCATGAAATCGCATATGCAATTGCTAATAATGTTTTGGGAAGTATTGACATTAATCGAGGTGACTATCTAGTTGGATGGGACACCGATCAGTTTCCCAATAATGTAGAAGAATTAATTTTACCTTTTTACTTTATCTTTAAAAACGGAGGTTTAAAAACCGGTGGCTTAAATATGGACGCTAAGATAAGAAGACAATCGATTGACCCGGAAGATTTATTTTATGCCCACATTGGCTCAATGGATACCTGCGCTAGAACTCTGATATCTGTAGAAAAGTTAATTAATGATGGTACCTATGACAAGTTTTTAAAAGACAGGTATAACGAATGGAATACTAACCCCGATATTATGCATAAGCTTAGTTTGGAAGATATATATAATAAAGTAAAGAATGAGAATATATTCCCTGATCCAAAGTCAGGACGTCAAGAATATTTAGAAAATCTTATTAATTCCTTTATTGACTAATTATGGCGGTTAAAAAATTCTTATTTGATTTAGGTAATGTATTTTTTGACTGGAACCCTAAGTTAATTTTTAAAAAAGTCATCCCAGATGAAGAGAGATTAAATTTTTTTTTAAAAGAAATTTCATTCCCACACCTAGACACTAGGTGTGATATAGGCGTGACCATCAAGGAGGCAGTAAAAGATGCTGTTGAAAAATTTCCCGAGTTTAAATCTGAAATTGAAGTCTATTATGATTATCATCGACAAATGGTTAATGGTTCTTACCAGCAGTCAATTGATATTTTTTATAAGTTAAAATCTCTTGGATTTCCCTGTTATGTTTTATCGAACTGGTCTGCTGAAACCTATGAAGGTATGGAGGATGACTATCCTTTTTTAAAAGATTTTGATGGTAAAATTATTTCTGGAAGAGATCGTTTAATTAAACCTGATCCCCAAATATACCAACTAGCAATGGATAGATTTAATTTAGTGCCTAGTGAGACTGTTTTTATAGATGATCGCGCAGATAACATCGAAACAGCAGTTCAACTAGGTTTTCATACTATTCATTTGACTGACCCCTCAAAGATTGCTGTACTAATTGAGACCTATTTATAATTGTTTAAGCTTAAAAATAAACTCGGCCTAGGTTTGGCAGCTCTGGGTAGACCAGGTTACATAAATTTGGGTCATAACCAAAATATAGGCCCTGACAAATCCAAACAAGCCCTCTATCTTCAAGCCGAAAAGGTTCTAAGTTTCGCCTATCAATCAGGTATTCAATATTTTGATGTTGCGAGAGTTTATGGAGCCTCTGAAGAGTTCTTATCAACATGGATTAGAAAGCAAAACCAATTTAATGGTTTTGTTGGTTCTAAATGGGGTTACGAATACTTAGCAGATTGGAAAATTGATACAGATGTTCACGAACGTAAAGATCATTCCTTGTCCTTTTTAAAAAAACAATGGGTAGAAACAAGACTAAACTTAGGTAAAAATATTGATTTATATCAAATCCATTCAGTAACATCCGAAAGTAACGTTTTAAATGATCGAGATGTTCTAAATGAGCTTCATAATATTAAAAATTCCGGTATTCAAATAGGAATTTCTACAAGTGGTCCTGATCAAGAGGAGACTATTAAAAAACTTTTAGAAATAAACAGGGTTGAAAAAATTTTTTCTTTTATTCAATGCACCATAAACATTCTTGAACAATCCTGTCAACAAACCCTAATCAAAGCATCAGAGTCTGGAATAAATATTATTGCAAAAGAAGTATTTGCAAATGGTAGGCTTTCCGCCGCAAATAAAAATTTTCATCAAAAAGAAATTTCAAATTTAGTAAATATAGCAATAGATTTAAATTTGAGTTTAGAAGAGCTATCTTTAATTTGGGCCTATCAGCAAAATTATATTAAAATTGTTTTAACAGGAGCTGCTACTGTGGAGCAGATACAATCTAATATTGACGCAATTGGTAAAAGTGATCTCACACTCCCAAATTTATCAGATCTAAGTATTTCTAAAGAAAATTATTGGCAATCAAGAAAATCGCTAAAATGGAATTAAAACTTTATCCAATTAGAATTAGCAGAATTAGACTCCAAAGCCTTTTCTATAAATTTTATACCCTCTAAGCCATCCTCAACTGTCGGAAACATGTAATTCGTTGAATTGTATTTTCCCTCAGAAAATGCATGAATAGCTTTTGCAACTTCTGTGTAAATATTTGCAAAACCTTCTAAATAACCTTCGGGATGACCAGAAGGAATTCTAGTTACATTGCTTGCTTCGCTTAAAGAACCAGCTCCCCCTCGGGTTATTTTTTGTTTTGGGTGACCAAACTTTGTAAAATAAAGGTAATTAGGATCTTCTTGGCACCATTCAATTCCACCTTTTTCCCCATAAATTCTAATTTGTAGGTGATTTTCATTTCCTGGCGCTATTTGAGTTGCCCATATAGACGCCTTAGCGCCAGTATGAAATCGCAGGGAGATTTGTGCATTATCATCTAATTTTCTGCCTGGTACAAAACTTGTTAGTTCAGCAGAGATTTCTTTTGTTTGAAGACCTGTGATAAATCTTAATAAATTATAAGCATGCGTTCCAATATCTCCAATTGAACCACCCCCACCGGATTGAGTAGGGTCAGTTCGCCAAGTGGCTTGTTTATTTCCGCCACTATCTTTTTTATTTTCTAAATCTTCAGTCAACCAGTCTTGGGCATATTCAGCCTGAATTACTCTAATATTACCTAATTCATTATTTGCGCACATTGCTCGAGCATTTCTAATCATAGGGTAACCGGTGTAATTATGTGTAAGGGCAAAAATAATCTTATGATCCTTAACTGCACTTACCAGCTCTTCACATTCTTTGGTGTTCATAGCTAACGGTTTATCGCAGATAATATGAAAGCCCTTTTTTATAAAAGCCATAGCAATAGGGTGGTGCATATGATTGGGAGTCACAATAGCGACAACATCAATTTTATCTGGCCTAGTACTTTCTTTTTCCGCCATTTCTTCGAAGCTTTTATAATTACGATCATCGTGTATCCCTAATTCCTTACCAGATGCTAAAGCTTTATCAGGACTTGAAGAAAAAGCGCCAGCCACTAGTTCATAGTGGTTATCAATTCTTGAGGCTATTCGGTGTACAGCTCCAATAAAGGCACCTTGCCCACCTCCAACCATTCCAAGTTTAAGTTTTTTCATTTCAGTTTATTCCTAACATTTTTTTATTTGCCGCATCGTCCGTTCCAGAGTCAGCAAAATCATCAAAAGCTTTCTCAGTAACTCTGATTAAATGATCTTTGATAAATACAGCGCCTTCTTTTGCCCCATCTTCAGGATGCTTTAGGGCGCATTCCCATTCCAAAACTGCCCAACCATTAAAACCGTAAGTTGTTAGTTTTGAAAATATTGATTTAAAGTCTACTTGCCCATCGCCTAAAGATCTAAAACGACCCGCGCGTTCTTTCCAAGATTGAAATCCTCCATAAACACCTTGTCTGCCAGAAGGGTTTAATTCAGCATCTTTAACATGGAACATTTTTATTCTTTCATGGTAGATATCAATATTTTGTAAATAGTCTAAGTGTTGAAGTACATAGTGGCTAGGATCATAAAGCATATTGCACCTTGAATGATTTCCAACTCTTTCTAAAAACATTTCAAAGGTGACACCGTCATGTAAGTCCTCACCTGGATGAATTTCAAAACATAAATTTACACCGCACTCATCAAAATTATTCAATATAGGCTTCCATCTTTTTGCTAACTCATCAAAAGCAGCTTCAACTAAACCTGCGGGTCTTTGTGGCCAAGGATAAACATAAGGCCAAGCCAAGGCACCAGAAAATGTAACATGTTCAGTTAAGCCAAAATTTTTAGAAGCTTTCGCAGCCATCATAAGTTGGTTAACTGCCCATTCTTGTCTTGCTTTTGGATTTCCTCTAACTTCTTCGGAGGCAAAACCATCAAATGCAACATCATAAGCAGGATGAACTGCCACTAGTTGTCCTTGTAAGTGAGTAGAAAGTTCGGTTAATGATAAATTATTAGATGAAAGTATACCTTTAATTTCATCACAATAATCTTTGCTTTCTGATGCTTTTTTCAAATCAATTAATCGAGAGTCCCAGCTTGGTATTTGAACACCAATATACCCTAAACTACTTGCCCATTTAGAAATATTCTCAAGACTATTGAATGGAGCATCATCTCCCGCAAACTGTGCTAAAAAAATAGCAGGACCTTTTATTGATGACATTTTTATTCCTCCAATTAGCTTACTTTATTCTAGTCTAAAATTTTTTTCAAATATCAATATAGAATGCAAAAATAGCATAATCGAATTTTAGTTTTCTATTATTATTTACTAATTAAATTTGATATGTTTTTAAAATCTTATCATAGGAGGATATAATGAAAAAAATACTTACTGTATTTTTAATACCAGTATTCTCTCTTCTTTTTACTTTTAATGCAAAAGCTGAATCTTTAACCCTTGGTTGGGCCGCATGGGATCCAGCAAATGCATTGCAAGAATTAAGTAAAGAGTTTACTGCCGAAACTGGCATTGACATGAACTTTGAGTTTGTGCCCTGGACCAGTTTTGCTGATAGAATGTTGAATGAACTTAACAATAAAGGTAAGACATTTGACTTATTAATCGGCGATTCACAATGGATTGGTGCTGGAGCAACATACGGTCATTATGTAAAATTAAATGACTTCTTTGATGCTAATGGTATTTCCATGGATGATTTTAATCCGGCAACTGTTTACGCTTACTCAACTTGGCCAAAAGGAACTCCAAACTACTATGCACTTCCAGCTATGGGTGATGCATTAGCTTGGGCTTACCGTAAAGATTGGTTTGACAGACCTGAGTTACAAAAAGAATTTAAAGCAAAACATGGTTATGATCTTGGTGTACCTAAAACTTGGACTGAGTTACACGATATGTGTTCATTCTTCCAAGGAAGAGAAATTGATGGCGTAGTTCGTTACGGTGCCGCAATTAACACTGAACGTGGATCTGAAGGTATCACTATGGGTGTAACAGCTGCAATGTATGCATGGGGAATGGAATATGAAGATCCAAATAATCCATATCAAATGGACGGATACTTTAACTCAGCTGCAGCAGCAGAAGCTGTTGAATTCTATAAAAAAATGTATGAAGATTGCGCACCTCCAGGACACTCAGATGCGTATATGGTAGCAAACCTTGATGCATATAAATCTGGACAAGTTGCATTCCAAATGAATTGGTATGCTTTCTGGCCAGGTGTTTATAAAGAAGACAGCGATGGAAGAGAAACAGGATTCTTTGCTAACCCATGTCAAAATGTGTGTGCTGCAACTCTAGGTGGTCAAGGTATCTCAGTAGTGAGTTACTCCGACAAACAAGATTTAGCGCTGGAATACATGAAATGGTTTGCAAGACCTGACGTTCAACAAAAATGGTGGGATTTAGGTGGATATTCATGTCATATGGATGTTCTTGGGTCACCAGATTTTGTTAACTCAGCTGTTTACGCTCAAGGCTTCCTTGACTCAATGGGAATCGTAAAAGATTTCTGGCAAGAGCCAACATTCGTTGAATTGATGCTGCCAATGCAGGAAAGAATTCACGATTATGTTGTTAACGGAAAAGGCACTGCTCAAGAAGCTCTCGATAAAATTATCGAGGACTGGGAAGAAGTCTTTGAAGCTGACGGTAAAATATAAATCTTAAATTAACGTGGGGTGGTTTCACCACCTCACGTTTTCAAATTAAATAGTATTATGAAAAGTGTAGTTAAAAATTTTAAAGGTTTATCTGATAAAGCTATTGCCTGGATTTTTATAGCCCCTACGCTTATTCTTCTATTAGCTATAAATATTTACCCACTGATTTATGCAATCAGAATGTCTTTTACGAACTTCTATGCTAATAAAGTTGGCAAAGAACCAGATTTCATTGGTTTAAAAAATTATCAAAAGATTTTAGGCAAAGAAGAAATCTGGGAGAAGATGCAAATTACAGCCCATTTTGTTTGCTGGACTTTAGTTTTGCAAGCAGTAATTGGACTGGGTTTGGCACTTCTACTTAACAGAAAATTTAAAGGTAATGAATTACTTACCACATTAATTGTTCTGCCAATGATGTTATCCCCGGCTGTTGTGGGTGTTTTTTGGACTTATTTATACAATCCACAAGTGGGTTTATTTAATTATGTAG
>Ga0222713_10000933_pt1 | contig 33540 bp, 48 predicted proteins | sample C33_649DmetaG_FD_165061 | JGI IMG/M metagenome (GOLD analysis project Ga0222713, IMG submission 165061) | Estuarine water microbial communities from San Francisco Bay, California, United States - C33_649D | ecosystem: Environmental > Aquatic > Marine > Unclassified | place: USA: California... | reverse complement strand
TGAATCAAGTTTTGTAACAACATCGCATCAATTACGATGCCTGCTCTATTATTATATGTAAGAAGTTTGACTTTCATGTTATTGTAAAATACCAGTATATATGTATCAATAAGTCGGCAATCAAAAATTGATAATCAAAATTATAATATGAAAATTGCTATATGCACAATTTCTACAGATGCTTATTGGGACAAATACCCAGCATTGCGCAAATCAATAGATACACATTTTTTAACAAAATACTCTGTTCACAATTTTGTATACACCGATGCTTTGTCGTCACATAGTGAGGTGTTTCATACATCACATTTACCATCTCCGTTAATAACATTAATGAAGTTTAATCTACTGGTTCAAAAACAACACATACTTAGAACTTTTGATTTACTATATTTTATCGATGGTGATTGTATTGTGGTAGATGATATTGATGAAGATGTATTTCCGTCTCAAGAAACACCAATTGTAGTAACAAAACATCCCTGGCAATCATATCATAGTAGTGAATATGAAACACATCCGTCATCAACAGCTTGTGTGTTAGACAGTGGCGATAATCACTATTTACAAGCATCTTTTTTTGGAGGATATTCAGATAGTGTTTTGGAGATGGCCACTGAAGTAAATGAGATTATAAAACAAGATCTGAAGATTCGTTATATTGCAAAGTGGTTTGACGAATCATACATGAACAAGTTTCTTCTGAATAAACCTGTCAAATTGTTGTCATCTGGTTATGCTTATCCAGATCCAGAACGATGGCACAGTAGACCAAATGTTAAGCCAAAGATTGTTCATCAAAACAACTTCTCGTTGAGTTAACAAGTATAATACTTTTTGTGATGTAATATCTTGTGTGAGGACGTTGCCCAGTTTTCATTCACAAATGGTTCGGTGTATTCAACATTTTCTCCAGATTGATATCCAGACAGTCTGAACAGTATTGTTAAAATTGCGTCTGAATATTTTGCTTTTTGTTCAATTGCGGTCATCCATTCGTAGTGGTTATTGAGAATATATACAAATTCACCTTTAGCTATTACCTTTCGATTCATGATTGTTCCACCACAGCCGGCATAAAACGTCATGGGTATGGTTTGTTGATCTATGTCATACATGTAATCTTGTATGTCTTGACCAAAGGTGTTGTGTATATTTTTTGGTGGACCCATGATTTCATACTGAATTGGTATGGTATTGATGTCGCCACGTAATTGAATGTCATCTTCTAATAGTATAAAGTGGTCAGATGTTAGTCTTCTACATGCTTCCGTGAACCATGTCAACCAATATAACGCTTTTGATTTTGATTCAAATCCATCTTTTCCAGACCAACTCTTTTCGTCATTTCTTTTATAAATCACTCTGTCTGGATAACGCTCCCAAAGATATCCAAAATCTTCACCTTGATCAGAACACAGATATACTTTGTCGCCACCATTCTTAAAGAAATTGTCCAATACAAACTCCACCTTATGATTGTCTTTATAACATTGATATATAGCGTCCATTTTATATAATTATTTTACCACCATTCTGTTTCAATATTGATATCAATTTTTCATTTTCTACATAGTAATCGTAACCCAAACTTTTATTACGATGAAGTTTTATTTCTTCTTTTTCCAACAAGTTGCCAAACCACTTAAAATGATATGTCACGGATTCGTCTTTGAATTTCACGCATTGATGTTCTGGAAAGTGATGACCTGTGTTGGTTTTTACCCTTTGTCGTATGAGTGATATTTTTATATTACATGCTGATAATAGTTTGCCTGTTATGTTACCATTCTTCGGAAACTGTTCCCAAATAGAAGTTGTGGCTAATATGTGTGGTGGTATTGAACCATCTAACGTTATTCTGTCCACCATTTCTCCAGAAACAAAATCCGACTGGGTTCGATTCATTTCGTCGATCAATGATTTAATATTTTCATGTTTAGGAAAAACGTGAAATTCATCTAAATCAGTTGGTATATACCAACCGTCTATGTCAACAAAATTTTGTCTCACGGTATTAATAAATTCACGATCTAACGCTCCGTCAAATGGACTGTCATATGATTTAAGCAGAGTTATACTATCATCTTTAAGGTCTGTTATTTCATGCCAGATTGGGTTTTCTTTACCCCTCCATATTCCCAATACAAAGTATGTCACGCCGAGTTTTTTGTAATGGTCGATAAAATGACGGAGAAGATCAGTATTGGTGTGAATTGAACAAATTACCGTGATATTTATTGACATAGTTACAACAATACATATTCGATGAGAATATAAATATGATACCTCTAGTAAATCTACCAGCACCATTCTTGTCGGACGAAAAAGCGCTCATGCCACTAGGTCTGTTGTATCTGGGCGCTTCCATTGAACATGCTGGTCAAGATTGTAAAATACTGGATCTTGCGGGTGACAAAGATTATATAACAAAAGCTCTGGATCAATTGTCTGAATTAAAGACTGATGTGGTTGGTGTGGGTCTTACAAGTAGTCAAGTTCCATTGGGTCGCAGATTGGTTCATGCAATCAAACAAGAATACCCCAAGCTCCGAGTTATTGGCGGAGGACCACACGTAACTCATGCTTTTCAAGCATCAAGAAGACAATCGGTTAGATGTGAAAAACTAATACGTGACTTGAATGATACATACGATGTGTTGGTCATGGGTGATGCTGAAAAAGCAATACTTAAAGCCGCTGAACCAGACAGTCCAAAGTTGATTGATGCTACTCATAAACTATCGCCATATTATGTTGAAGATGACTATTTGGACACTATTCCATTTCCCGCACGACATTTGATCGACGTAGACAGTTATTCATATAATTTGGGTATGGTTACGATCAAGGAGAATAATGCAATCAACATCATGTCTCAACGTGGTTGTCCATATTCATGTAGATTTTGTGCTAGTCGTATGGACAAATATGGAAGAACTCTACGTAGAACCTCCAACTTCAAGATCGTAGAAGAAATCAAACATCTACACAAAACATATGGTTATACTTATTTTACTTTTTATGACGACGAACTAAACGTTGATCCAAACTTAAATACATTGTTGGATCAACTCAAAGACGTTCAAATGGAGTTGGGTGTAGCCTTCAAGTTCAGAGCATTTGTAAAAGCAAACTTATGCACCAGAGAACAAATGAAAGCAATGGCTGATACTGGATTTAAAGTGATTGCTACTGGTGCTGAATCTGGTTCTGAACGAATATTGAAGAACATGAATAAAAAGGCAACCAAAGAAATTAACACCAAGGTTGTTGAATGGGTGCATGAGTTTGGTATGTATTCTAAGTCAATCATGTCTTTGGGTCATCCAGGTGAAACACCAGAAACATTAGCAGAGACCGAAGCATGGTTGGATCAAGTAAAATTGAGCGACGTAAACTTTACAATAATTGAATGTTTGCCATCATCAGTATACTTTGATAACGCAATTCAGAACGACAAAGGGGTGTGGGTGTATACAGTTCCAGAGAACGGTGACAAGTTGTATGACATAGGTATTGATTGGACTGAAGAAGTTCATTTTCATAATGCTGCACCTGGTCAACAATACAATCCCACAGTTTATACTGATGCTTTATCTCAAGATGATTTGATGAAGTGGCACACATATTTTAGTAAAAAATTCAAGTGAAAATAACACTAATAATTCCTCCATCACCATTTTTGTTGGACGAAAAGGTTTTCATGTCATTGGGCATCCTTAAGGTTGCTGCCGCTTTGGAACCATATCATGATGTAAATGTCATGGACTTGTCGGGAGACCGAGGATATCTACACACTATAAAACAGTATTTAAGAACCAATCAGGTTGATTTGGTGGGTATTACTGCTACAACACCTCAATTGCCAAATGTAGTGTTGATCAATCAGATAATAAAAGAGTTTAACATCCCCGTGATTCTTGGTGGTCCACATGTTACACTGATAAATTCTGCTTACAAAAAAGAACAGTCCAAGAACTTTGTTGGTCGTGCTACAAAAGCAATGAACAACATAATGAAAGAGTTTGACCGAGTAGTTTGTGGTGATGGTGAATTGGCTGTGTTCAAGGCTATAGAAGGTGAAAAATATGTTGATGCAGATAATGTGACTTCGGATTTGTTTTTGACCGATAAAAAGTTTGATGAACTTCCTTTGCCTGCTCGACATCTCATCGACGTTAATAGTTACAAGTTTACCATTAACGGAAAAAGGGGATTAAGTCTAATAGGTCAACTTGGTTGTCCTTTTAATTGTGGATTTTGTAGTGGACGAAATAGTCCGACATTCAGAAAGATTAGAAACAGAACCGTGGACAATATCATCAACGAAATTGATCAACTATACAAAACATATGATGTCAGAGCATTCATGTTTTACGATGATGAATTGAATGTGGGAACATCTGTGTATGAGTTGTTGAAGAAATTAATTGAGTATCAACAACAAAATAATGTGGAGTTTTTGTTTAGAGGTTGTGTCAAAGCAGAATTGTTCAATGAGATTCAAGCAGAATTGATGGCTAAGGCTGGATTCAAGAAGCTGTTGGTAGGTTTTGAATCTGGTAGTGATGTTATCTTGAAAAATATCAACAAGAAAGCCACCAAGTCCGAGAATACAAGGTGTATAGAAATCGCTAGAAAGTATGGTATTGGTGTTAAAGCTCTTATGAGTATCGGACACCCAGGCGAGTCTGAACAAACCGTTAAAGAAACCTATGATTGGTTATTGTCAGTTAAACCAGATGAGTTTGATGTAACGATAATTACCGTGATACCAGGTAGCAAATACTATGACGATGCGGTGTTGACTGATAACAATATTTGGAAATATACTGTAAATGGTGATAGTCTGTATTCTGTGGAGGTAGACAACTTTAAAGAGTATGAATATTACAAAGGTGTGCCGGGTCAGTATACCTCATTTGTTTATACAGATTATTTGAGCCGTGAACAATTGGTGTATTATAGAGACTGGTTGGAAACCACAGTATTGAGTGAGTTGGGTATCAAAAAAGAATTGAATACAAACAGTTTATTATACGAACATAGTATGGGTCAATCACCAAACTTCTTCTAATCATCTTTTTATGGTGAGTTTGTGTAATTGATCATATTTATATACATATGTCAAAAATCAACGAAGTGGGAGATACTGGCGATAGAATGATGCAAGGGCTTCCTTATGGTCAAGGAGGAGCTATAACTGGTGCATCTGATTTTGATACATTCAGTAGTCCAGATGTCACACAAGACCCAAGCAAGTTTGGAACGTTGGATGACAAAAGCAAGTTGACTGTTAGTTCAAAAGATTCGATTTCAAAGGTTGCTCCATTTGCACCTTACAATGGTCAAGATCCTTGGGATTATGTTAAAGACGTAGAACAAATCAAATACAAAGTAACTCCAGATGAAGTTATTACGGGTATTGATTATGAAATGAAAAAGTTGGTATTGAAGGATCGTCAAGTAGCAAAAGCCAATGTGGTTAAAAATCTAAAGAAAGATCCAAAGTATTACAGCAAACTCCATATGTTGGGCGTATATCCAGATGAAAAGGATGAAGCCCTCATGGAAGTTATGACAATTCTAAAAGCACGCAAGTATGCTTTGAAACGTGGTGACTACTACAATTAACTTTTCAAAACAAAGTTAGGTAGTGATTGTCCCATACTGTGTTCATACAATATTGCCGCAGTCGAAGCATTGAATGGAATCTTCAGTTTGTTTCTAACATCTGCTTCCAATTTATCACGTAATGTGACAATTTCTGTAGAACTAAGGTAATCGGTGTAAACATAACTTTCGTAGTTTTGACCGGGAATACCTTTATAAAAGTTACTGGTTACACTGTAGTCGATACTCTTGGAATATAGTGAATCACCGGACTTAGGCACCGTATACTTGTAAATGTCATTACCAATATGTATTGATTTGTCGTAGTATGGAGTTCCTGGGTATGGAGTAATCACACTGCAATCAAAATCGTCCGTTTCATTTTTGATCAAGAAGTTAGATATGTCGTTGATGGTTTGTTCACTTTCGCCGGGATGGCCAACACTCATCAGTGACTTGATTTTTAATCCATACTTCTTACACTTTTCAATCACTCGCACGTTATCATCGTAAGTAGCCTTCTTGTTAATATTTTCAAGAATACGATCATTGCCAGCTTCAAATCCACACAATATCCATCTGAACCCAGCTTCATACATCAACTTTGCTTGTGAGTCAGTGAATAGTTCACTCTTGACAAATCCTCTGAATCTGAAATCTACACCCAGTCTTTTTTGTAGATCAATTAGGTCGTTCAATAGATTCTCAAATTGTTTGTTTACATTCAATTCGTCGTCATAGAACATGAACCCTTCATATCCATACTCTTTGTGAAGATATTCGATTTCGTTCAAAATGTTACTGCCACTACGAGTTCTTATTCTACGTAGAGAATTGCTTAATCTACCACCACAAAAACCACAATTGAATGGACACCCAAGTTGTGCGATGATACTTGTTGCAGATTTTTTATCAATTGCATAATGATATGAATGTAAGTCGATCAAATCTCTGGATGGATATGGTAGCTTTTCATAATCTTCGTTGGTTAGAAAGAATGATTGCTTTGGATCATCACCGTCTACAAATCTAGTGTCTGTTTCGATAGCCGGAAATATAGCCTTTTCTCCATCTCCACTCACCAAACAATCAAAGTGGTGTTCTAGTGCTTCTTTGTTTACTGTAGATCGTTTATTTGGATTACTCTTGAATGCAGAATATATCAATGTAACGTGTGGTCCACCCAATATTACTCTGGCATTACTATTGTATTTCTTGATTAAGTCTTTGATCTTGATTGAATGTGGTAATTGAGGTGTGGTTGCAGTGATACCGAAAACTGTATCGGTTGTATTTTGCAAATAATGTTCGCATGCGTCTAAGTAATTTTTAATACCACTCAGGTCCAGAATACTCACATCATATTTGGATTTTAATACAGATGCTATTTTTAACAATCCAAGACTTGGAAACACTCGTTCATCAAGTAGGAATGGTGAAGGAGGTATAATTAGAGTAATTTTCATATGATTTACTGAAGCATACATATATATTATATACCTTTATAATTGATAATTTTTGAGTCATGGAACACGTATATACCGATCCTAAGTTTGACGATAATTGGTTTAACTATGCAACAGACAAAATAACTATTAAGGATACTTGTTGGATTTATCAGGTCTAATTTATATTTATTAACATGAGTAACAACTTTGCCAACTCACAGAAGCCTCAATATAGGACTCCTTCCAAGTTGCCTGCGGACTGGACTTACATCGGTCAACAAGGAAAACTAAATGATCCTATCATTGGTCATCCAGCAATGCATGGACGTAGATGGATGATTGATTATGGATATGACAGTGGCAAAGGGTTTCAAAAATTTCAACAAGGTTTAAAGAAATGAAGATAAACTATTTAGGAGGCGGTAAAGGTGATTTAACCAATCCAGGTGACGTTGATCCAACTCAACTCAGTGTTGGTATTCAAGTCGAAATGGAACATACCAATGATCCTAAAATTGCTCAAGAGATCGCATTGGATCATTTGGCCGAAGATCCTGAATATTACACCAAGTTAATCAAGGCTGGTTTAGCTGACGAATTTGGTGGATCTGCTAGTTCTGGTTTGGGTGACCCAGATCAAAGTTTCAATGATCCAGCCAGAGTTGGTGAAGATGGTGTTACCCCAGGCAATGTAAAAGGTAGTATTGGCGGCACATCAGATGGTCAAGTTGAAGGTAGAGCCAGCACACCAATCATTGACAAATCAAACAATCCTTTTGACGGAGAAGGTAAACACAATAAAACCATCGACATACAACTACAAGAAGCCAAGAAGAAGAAAAAACCAAAACCAACAAATCCAGCTTTGTGGTCAAGAGCAAAAGCAGCTGCTAGATCCAAGTTTGACGTTTATCCAAGTGCCTATGCAAATGGTTGGGCAGCTAGATGGTATAAATCCAAAGGTGGTGGTTGGAGAATGAGCGAAGAATCAACACCAAGTGAAAGTGTTGTCTCACAAGTTTTCGATGGTCCAAGTCCAGCTGAGGCATCGCCTGAAGGTCTTGGAACATACGGAAGTGGATACGATTTTGTCGGATATGCAGAAAACAAACATTACTCTATGAAAGAAAAACAATTAAAAGAATCAATCAAAAAAATCATTCGTAAGCATCTTCGTGAACAAGAGGGTGGCGACGAACCAGTAGAAGTTGGTGCTGACCAAGAATCAGTAACTATCACACTTGACAAAGATCTAGCACAAAAGTTGCATGATCTTTTGATGACTCAACTTGCTCCAGAAGGAAGTGATTTGCCACCAAGTGATGAACCACAAACATCTGCTCCAACTCAAAATGTTGATCAACTACCACCATCTGATAGCGAAGTAGAAACTGGTGGAGATGAAACTGATCAAACTCCTGCAACCCAAATGTCAACCGACACTGGTGATGAAGGTGCTGATGAAGAAGCTCTTGGTGAAATTACCTTTGAACAATCCAAGGAAATTGAAGAGACCAAGAAGAAGTGGATCAAGAACGCAATCAAGCCAGCCAAGAAGGGTGCTTTACACAAGCAATTGGATGTTCCACAAGGTGAGAAGATTCCAAAGGCTAAGTTGGCCGCTGCCGCAAAGAAGGGTGGCAAGTTGGGTCAACGTGCTAGATTGGCAATGACCTTGAGTAAGTTCAAGAAGAAGAAGTAATATGGACAAAGCATATCCGATCAAAATAGGAAACTCCGAGTATATGGTGAGTGGCCCTGGCGATAGGCTGGGGACACCACCATCTGCTCGTGGTTTTAACCTTAAAGCATTTTCTTTGGGTTTGAAGAAGTTTGAGACTGTTTATCGAGCATCTGAAGAAAATGGTTATGCTTTTATCATTTATGCAGACGGTGATAAAAAATTGATCTTAAAAGGTGGTCAAGGATCGGATCATAAAGAAACTGTTTTGGCAAGTAGTAAAGAACTACAAGACATCAGAAAACAAAAGTATGCAGATCAAGACGACATGGTATTTTTGAGAAAAACATGTTTGAGTGGTCGTGCATGGCTTGTAAATCTTCAGAACAAGAACTATTATTTTGTGGGTGTATGGAATACATCTATCACACAAAATCAGTATGACGCACTTAAAGAGTATCTTGCCAAGTTTCCATCTAGTGCCACATATATTCAAATGGGTATGGCTGGAACCGGACCTTCAAGTGAGTTTCAGTTGGTAAGTGGATTTAGTCCAAAGATATCGTCTGAAAAACCAAAGTTGTCCAAGAAAGAAAAAGAGTTCGTAAAAACAGCACACATGAGAGCATCAGAGTTACCTGCTGGTTACGCAAAAGCATTACAAAAACTTAGAAATATGACTGAATCAAACGATGTAGCTATGACAAACTATCAATCATATCAAGCTTATAAAAACTATGCTTTGAAGTTGATATCCAAGTTGGAGAAGATTAAACTTCTAGGTAAAGGCAAAACCTCAGCAAAAGATATAGTGACGCAAAGTTCTGTAGACTCGGTGTTGATTGGTTTGGGTAAACAGTTTCCAGAATTGACCAAGAGGTTGAAAGACTTATACAAGTATTCGTTTCATTATTCAGATTTAGCCAAGTTACACCAAAAGGGAAAACTTGATGTCAAGAATTGGACAGATTCATCATTGAGTGAATTGACCAAAAGTGAATGGTGGAATTCTATGTCAACCGGAGTTGGCGAGCCAGATCATCCTATTAACTCTGACGTTAAAGATCATGTTGGACAATTAAAAGTTCAATATGAAAATGCTGAGATGGCACAAAGTGATGTAAATAAGATCATCAAATATAGTGATGAACTACAATCAATGTTTGATGTAAATGATAATTTGGAAGACTGGGTAAAGGCTAAGTTGAATCATGCTTGTGATTATGTAGCTACAGTCAGAGATTATTTGAAATTTTATCAAGACGAAAAGGAGGCTGGAACTCCAATCGATCAAATCAGTGAGAAGTGGTCTATGAAGTATAAGAGAAGCATAGACTGTAGTAATCCAAAGGGATTTGGTCAAAAGGCGCATTGTAGAGCTAGACAGTTGAGAAAAGCTGGTAAACACACAAAGAGTAAACCAGTGAGAGAAGTGTATAAAGAAGTTACCAATCAGTTGTTGAAAGAGTTCAATAGTAGCATGGCTATGGGGGCATTGAAACAAATCAACAATGACGCAAAAGAGTTGGAGTCGATGTTGCAACCAAATTCTGTGTTGGAAGATTGGGTGAAAGCTAAGTTGAACTTGGCCGGTGAATACTTGGACGATGTGTATCACCACCTAGATCACTTTGGTCCAGAAGGTAGAAAGCTGGACGAAGTGAGAATTGCAAAAGAACTTGAAGAAGGTTGGAAAGACTGGGTTGCTGCTGGAGCAATTGGATTGGGGGCTTTGGCTGGGGGCGATAAGTTACAAGCTGCTGCCTCGAAAGTCGTCGGCAAACCTGCTATAACACAAACCTCAGTAAAAAATACAGAGGCCTCTTTGTTGAACAAAAAAACAAGTGATTATATAGGTCATTGGGAAGGCAAAAAAGATACTGTTTATAAAGATAGTGCTGGTTTGCCTACAATTGGAATTGGTCACTATCTAAATAATAGTCAACAAGACCGTCAATTATTTAAGGCTTTGTTCGGAAATACTGTAAATTATGATAAAGTATTAAATGGTCAACAAAAACTTACAGACGATCAAATTGAAAAGTTGTTTAACGTGGATGTTAAGACCAAAGAGAAATTAGCATCCAAGAAAATTAGTAATTTTACAAGTCTACCAACATATGTCAAAAACGCAATTATAAATGCGTTGTATAGAGGAGATATTGGACCAAAAACAATTGGATTCATGAACAATGGCGATTGGACTAATGCTGCGAGAGAATACTTGAATCACCAGAATGCAAAAAGTGGTCCATCTCAAATTCAACGAAGAATGAAAACAAATGCAGTAGCATTTGCTCAATACGCAAAAAACAAGAACGAATACTTTGGGTTTAACTACGCAATTGGTTGATATATGGACGACTGGCCATCAATGAACTCTAGTATGTTTACGAATTTGGCAAATATGGGTGCGATGCAAACCCGAGTAATGGCTAAATCCAATAATAGTGGGTTCGACCCCTATCAAACCATGTTGAGTAGGAAAAAACATCAGGAAGACCCCTTTACGGACCAGGAACCAACTATTAAACAACACGATACCGATGACATAAAGGCATTGGAGGAGTTTTGTCAACAATATGGTATTCTTGGATTTAATTGTGGAACCATGAGTCCTAGAGCAGCTCTTATGTTTTTAAAGTCAAAAATGGGAGTTAGAGAAACAGAAGCTCCTAATTATAGGGTAGATAAATCGATGTTATATGGATAAGACTGATTGCCCACTTGATAAACTCGCCGAAGGAAACAACTTTACCACTGATAAATCCAAATTTGGTCATAACTTCAATAAGTTATATCACAGATATTTTCAAGAACTACGTGATGATCCAATCAATGTGTTGGAAATAGGATTGGCTTCTGGTCAATCTATTCAAATGTGGTCCAAGTATTTTACCAATGGTAGGTTTGTTTGTATGGACCATGACATAAAACATTATGCGTATCCACCAAATGATCGCATAACCATTGTAAAGGGAGATCAACGTGACACACAGTTATTACAAGAACTCAATTCAAAATATGGACCGTTTGATATTATCATCGACGATGGTTCACACATAGACTCTTATACCAAGATAACCTTTGATACACTATTTCCATTATTACGAGATGGTGGTATTTATGTGGTTGAAGACTTACACACATCATATCTCAAGGAAGTTCATACTATTAATAATACACCCGAGTTTATTAACTATACCAAAGAATTGGTGGACTATGTAAATTCACACGGATATTGTTTTTCTGGAGAAATTCACGGTTGCATACAACGTAGTGATAGTGGTTGTTGTGAACATGATAAAATGACAAAAATGGATAAACTCATTGAATTTATCCATTTCTACAAAAGTATTGTTTTTATCAAGAAGTATTAACAGCTTTCTGAGTCGAGAAACTGAATCTTTGACTTTCTGAGTTCAATAGGAAGCAACTCTTGTAGTGGTTCCAAACAGTTTACACAGTATGGAACGTTGATGGGAATCAATCCGTCCTTGTCAGTTCCCGCAAGAATCTTGCTTACCTTACGAAAGATAACACCATTTTGAAACACAGTGTTGTGACACTCTGGACAGTCAACGGCGGTTGTATCTTTGATACCAAAGTTTTGCTTTGGAGATGGCATATTCATGCCTTCAATTTTGTTGTTAAACATAAACTATTTTATTCCTTTTCTTCTTTTGTAATCTTCTAAAGCGGCACTTAATGCTTCATGAGCCAACACTGAACAGTGAATTTTGACAGGTGGTAGACCTCCCAAAGCATTCACAATGTCATCGTTTGAAAAAGTCTTTTGTAATTCGTCAATTGACTTTCCTTTGATGAGTTCAGTAGCCATAGATGAAGCAGCTATAGCACTACCACAACCAAACGTCTTGAATCGTGCATCAGTTACCTTTCCAGTAACGTCGTCGATTTTGAGACTGATTTTCATGATATCACCACAAGCCGCAGCACCCACTTCACCAATGGCATCTGCGTCTTTTATATCACCCATGTTACGTGGGTTGATAAAGTGATCCATTACCGTTTCGTTGTATAGTGTATAGCTCTCGCTCATATACCTATAATTATACGGTCAAACCCAATAAACTCAAGTCATTTCTAACCATCTTTTCTACCAATTGGTTAAATGAAGTCTTTGGTGACCATTGTAGATCTTTACGTGCCAAGTTACTATTTCCCAACAACAGATCTACTTCTGCTGGACGATAGAACTTTGGATTGATCTTTACAAGAATACTGGACGCAGCATCAAACTTTTCAACGGTTGTTGGTGTGAGACTAAACTCTTCACCAGTTCCATTGCCATGCCATCCCCCGTCGATACCAGCATACTTGAATGCCAACTCAATAAACTCCTTGATGGTGTGAGTTTCGTTGCTTGAAAGCACATACTCTTGAATCTTCATATTGCTATCAAAGTCAGCACGATACTTTTCTTGATTCAACATTCGCCAAATACCATCAACAAAGTCTTCGGCATCACTCCAGTCACGTTTTGCATACACGTTACCAAGTTCGATTGCTTCGAATGTCTTACCATTTACAAGTGATTGCTTGATTCGTGCAACACCCTTGGTGATCTTACGAGTAACAAACTCTTCGCCACGACGAGTTCCTTCATGGTTGAACAACAATCCTTGAACAGCGTATAGATTGTAGGACTCTCTGTAGACCTTTACCAATTGACGAGCAGCACTCTTACTCGCACCGTATGGACTACGAGGGCGAGCTGGATGTTCTTCATCTTGTGGTGTGTAAGCTACGTTGCCATATTCTTCTGACGAACCAGCGTTGTAGAATCTACATGATGGTTTGTGTTGACGAATAGCTTCTAGGATGTGAATAATACCCGTTGTGTTACATTCCCAAGTTTGTGCTGGAAAGTCCCAACTTGAACCAACGAAGGTTTGTGCTGCAAGGTTGATGAAATAATCTGGCTTGATTTGTTCAATTGTCTTGGAGATACTGTGTGCATCACTCAAATCAAAGTTGATCAATTGGAATCTTGGGTTATTTTCGAGATGTTTGAGGTTATCATGATTCTTGATACTCAATCGTCGTGCACCGCCAAAGATGGTATAGTCTGTATTTTTCAACAGATAGTCTACCATGTGGCTGCCGTCTTGACCAGTAACGCCGGTCACAAAAACAGTTTTCTTATCGTTCATAAATTTTTTAGCGTCTGATATGTTGTATATTTCCATAAAACTAATTCAAGGTTGATCGTTTTCGTCGTCTTCGTCGTCCTCTTCATTATCTAAATAGTCTTCGTCAACGAATGACTTTAATTTATATTTTCTGTTGAACTCAATTATATCGTTTTGTGTAACTTTATTATTTGCCAACAACAGTTGAGAAACTATCAATAACAGTTCCTTGTTAAACTTCTCACGGTCAATCATTTCACTAAAATGAAGCACCATTCTCAATATCTTTTGTTTTAATATTGCCGGTATATGTGCGAATGGATCATTTGGTTTTTTATCAGTTTGTTTACTACTACCACTGATGATTCCTGGGATTTCTTGGTTATGAAGTGAATTTTTAATTTGGAGCACAATCAACTTTTCAAGCTGTTCATTGAGTTCTTCTTCAGTCGCACATGTCTCTTTCAACTTCTTTCTAATTTTGTTGATATCGGATTGTTTGACTTTTTTAGCAATATTGAATGCTGCTAAAACTCCATGTTTAGATAATATGTGTCCCAAATCATTCATGTTAAAATCTTTGTTTAAGTATCTTTTTACTGTCTTGTAGAATATCTGGATCAAAAGCTTTTGGTCCACGATTTATGTATCCTTTACCCGATGTAAATGTGCAGTTGTAACACAACAATCTCATGTTTTCCAACTTGTGGTTTTTGTTATTGCCATCTTCAAAGTTCAACAACAATGGTAATTTACCGTCTGTTAGTCGTCGTTCACCAAAGCCACATTGTTCACACTCTGGTTTTTTGAGACCAGCACGTATTAGTTTGTCTTTGAGTCTATGAACTGGAAACTCTGGATACAAACCTTTTACAATTTCTGTGACTGGATACTTACCTTTGTATGGATCTATTGGACCACGGTGTTTTCGGGTTGTATCTGATGGATCTTTCTTCTTTATTGGCCAGCCTGGAGTTTTGTGAATTCCATATAACTTGGCATACTTCTTGAATGTTGGATAACTTACACCCAATCGTTTTGCTGCCTTTCGTGCCGATGAAGATTTCTCCAGTGCCTCACACACTTCACTTTGCATGAGAGGTCTAGTCTTGGGACCATTGGCACCTCGTTTTGGGTATAATTGATCACTAAACTCTTTGTCTAAATGTGGTATTTCAACTCCACGGTCTCGTAGAACTTTGTATTGGTCTAGTTCTTTTCTTACGTCATCACCGATTCTATTGAGAGAATATAACTCTTCTACCTTAGCCTTTAACGACTCAAGTTCTTGTAACTTACTGTTAATGTCTTTTATGTCAAATTGTTCCGCATTCATGATTTTAAAGATGCTGATAGTGGTTCATAAGCCAGATCTACTTCTACGTTTTTCAGAAACACTTCTCGTAGGTTTTCTGCTCTTTTGGGCATACCAGCGTTTTGTAAAATCTTGTATGTATTGATGTATCGTTCTTTTTCTTTTGGATTGGATAGGTTATGGCACACCATGATAGGATTTACAAACAAGTTGCTTGGTCCAGATTGAAATATCTTTACTGGAGAGTTTGCAAATCGTATCTTTTGTTCGATTGCTTGTGTGCATGCTTCAACATAACCATCGTCAAATATACTGCTATCGACTTCTACAACAGAAGACCAATCGGCAGTCAATACTTTATATTGTTTGATACTACTCTTCTTTTTTGACATAATTTAAATCTCCATCGTTTAATAAATCAAGGTTTTCTAACTTTTGATTCACGATTTTACATACTTCTTCTTCGATAGTGTTTGCGACGAATACAATCTTTTGTATACTCTTTGTCTTGGCACTATCACGCCAAACTCTACCAGTAGACTGGCGCATCAAAACTGCGGAATATGAAGGACATATGAGAGAGATTCTTGGATACTTACCGTTCAAATCATGCAAACTCAATCCAGCTCCACCAGCCGCAATATTGATCAAAATTATTCGTTGTTTGTCGTCTTGAAAATCATCAACAGCTTGTTGACGTTTTTTATCACTTACAACACCATTGACAATACACTTTGTATTCAAACGATCACTTAGTGCATTGATGGTCTCAGTGAAATTACAGAATATGGCAACACTCATACCATTTTCAATTGCTTCTTCTGCCATTTCGATGATCAACGGAACCTTGAACATCTCGACCTTTTGTCTTGCCCTAAGAATAGCTGTCATCTTGGTTTGACCTTTGTCTTTCTTAAGCAACTTCTCAATCTTCAATAACTCCAAACGCATTTCGTCATAAACGTTATTGATCTTGTCAACATCTTCCTTATCCATTTCATATGTTTCGGCAGATATTTGACTTTCTGGGAAGTTTGGAATTGTATCACGGGTCAATCTTACACCACGATTCACAAATATGTCTTCATGAAGTTTCATCAGTGCTTTTTTGTCACCAGTAAACTCCATACCAAAACGACCTTTTACAACACCATGTTCATACAGCCAAGTGTAATATTGTTGACTACCTTTGAACAACTGTATGCCTTGACCTACAGTTCGCAACTCAAGAGGATTGGTTGCCATGGTAGCACTGCAAAACAACATTTTGTATCCAGCTTTTAATGCAGCCAAACACGTTTCACTGTTCTTGGTTTTGGCATTCTTCAACTTTTGTGCTTCATCCCAAACAATCAAAGTGGACTTTGGTATTTTCCACACAAACTCTTTACGTCGGGTATCTCTACGTTTTACATATGAAGCAATCAGACTGTCGGTTTTTCCTATACGCAGAGCTTCATAATTGATAATGCCTATACATCTACCCCACATCTTAAAGTGATTCTTGATGACTCTTTTCCAACTTTCCTTAACTGCTTTAGGACATACAACCAATATGTCCATGTCTAGTTCTCTTGCCACACCACATGCGGTGTATGTTTTGCCTACGCCAACATCGCTGCCGTCAACACCCGCACCCCACTTTTTAATTGATGATACCAACTTACCAACTGCGGTGACTTGCCATGGACGCAACCCATCTGAATGTTTTACTTCATAGTTTGGAAGTGGTTCTACTTTCTTTGAGGATGACTTGTCTTTTTTGTTGAAAAACTCTTTTGGATCATCTTGAACTTCCAACAACACCCAATCCAAATCACGTTTCACTACAGCAAATCCACGTTCTTTCATTGTGAACTTGTTTGCTTTCCACCATGAAAAGAAATGAGGTCGATATTGTGCAGGTATGACCCATTCACGGACGTAGTAAACTTTGTCACCTTCTTCTATCTTAATTGGATCTGACCACTTGATATCCAAATTAATCATAATCAATCACCCATTTCGGTCTTAAACTTTTGATTACGAGCGTATTCGTGAATATTACAACGTTTTAGTCTACCATCCTTTGTAACAATACCAATATCAACGTTTTTGGCCATCAATTCTGTAAAGTATGCACCTTGATTGTCATCATATCCATGGCCCAAACTGACCATCTCAACCATATAGTTTTGACGACTTTGGCGGTGAATTTTCTGACACAACGTTTCAAGATACGAAACAACTTCGGGAACTGTTTGCTTGAATATAAGTTGTTTGTTTACATCATCTTTTATATAGTAACGCTTCATAATACACTAGTGTTTACCATATAAATAGGCACAAATCAAGAACTATTGATATTATAATTTACAACTGTTAATTAGTCTTGTTTAAGAGGAACAGGCGAATACATATCTTTTTCAGTCTGGCTTCTGACAACTTGAAAATACTTGACAAGTTTGTTTACCAAGTCATTTGCCATGGGTTCCAACCAATCATTTGGATTAAACTCAGTGGTGCTTGGTCCAGAATGAATTGGTGTTATAGCACCTTTTTGAAACTCACTTTTTAGAAAGTCAACTAAATCTTGTTTTAGTTCTTGAGCGTGTTGTATGACGAATATCTCACTCAAACATTCTTTGGTGTTATAACTAACTCTGACTGGAGCTTTACCTTTACCACCACTACCCTTTTCACCTCTACCTGCCGATCTTTGAGCTGACTTTTTACGTTTGACCCAATTAGCAATAGCTTTCTTACCACCTTTTGCTCTTAATCTAGCAGCATACTTCTTACCTAAACATGCACTGTAACTACTTCCTTGTTTAGCATCACCACATTTGCCTGCTTTTTTTCCAGTAGAATCATAACGATCCCATCCCCCACCAGTTGAACTGCCCACTGATCCCTTACCAAACCAGGCTCTCAATCCACCTCTGTAGGTTTCATTGATTTGTTTTTCGTATTTGGAGTAGATATCCATGTTTAATATAAATATGAAAATCCACAATTAACGTTGTTTATTTTCGTGAATATAGTTGACCTGAGATATTTATATTTATTACTTGAGATATGCCAAACAAATATGACGTAGTATTTCAACAGAGAGATCCAAACAATACGAGGTTCTTAGAACGTGTTGTTTCTGGATCTAATTTGATAGTTCAGACAAATAACGACGGTGTTTTGGTTGGAAGTCCAAATTTGCCACCATTCAACATTTCTGGAAGTATCATATCTGCTTCTGGTTTGTATGTTGATGGACCATCCAATTTAGGAGGTAATAATGGTGATCCAGTATTTGTTGGAGATCTTCAAAGTCAAACCGGTTCGTTCGATTCGTTGTTTATAAATCCAAATGGCGATGTGCCAGCACCACTAAGCAGTAGCGATTATGGTGTTGAGGGAGAATTGAGAACAGACGACAACTTTTTGTATTTGTATTTGAATGGAAAGTGGAGACGTGCGCCATACAGTCTGTTCTAAGATACATTATCAGTAAAGTATTTGACCAAGTTACTGAAAAACTTCTCTAACGACTTTTTTGTCGGCGCACGTCTCTTTGTTTCTTTCAAATAAAAGTTGACGCAATCTCTTGACAATTCCACTTCTTGACCGGCAATATTGATCAGATATTTTTCTTTTCTCGATGAAGGCATATTATCATATATACGTTCACCATCAAATTTAAATTCAAATCAATATTAAGTTTTGATCAAAAAGTGATTCCAATCAATGTGCTTAGCGTCTGTGATAAGAGCATACATAGGAACTGGTTGTGGAGTCACAGGCTGTTTGAGCAACTTCAACCCCACTTCACTGTTCATGCGATTACCCTTCTTAGCGTTAACATCCTTGGAACACAACACAAGATTGGTCCAAGAGTCCTCACCACCCTTACTACGAGGAACAACGTGGTCCACGGTAGCAGTGTGACGGTCAACCTTCTTACCAGTGTATTGACAAACACCACCATCACGGTTGTAAATTGCATCCTTGGAAGGCTTACCCTTGAAACTCTTGACAGGCATCTTGTTGAAGTTAGTAGCGATGATTACGGTAGGAACACGAATCATCCTAGTTGGGGTGTTGATGCTCAAATCCCAACTACGAACTGGAAGGTTCATCCAATCAGACCATGACACAGGGTTCATGCTCTTTGCCTCGGTCAAGATTGGTTCGCCGTGTTCGTCGATTTCGTAATCAATATCCAATGCCAACGAAGATGGCTTTCCATTGGTGTCAGAACCACAAAGATCCACGATAGCATCCTTGACGGTCTTGAAACCAACTGGTTGCCAGTTAGCATTAAGATTCAGACAGATTAACTTGTTCGCAACATTGTTCATAACGTTATCTATGATACCTCACTTTTTATAAATGTCAATAGGAAATTTTTCTTCTGGATCTAAAGTTTCATCCAGTCTAGTTTTTGCTATATTTAAGTCGATTTTAAACCATTCATTTCGAATTTCTAAAGCAAAATGCCTCATCATTTCTTTGATCTTTTGTTCAGCTCCATAACAATCTGGGTGCTGTATGTAATATTCTATACGATAATCCCTATGGGGTGACGAGGTTTGATAGGTGCGCAAACGACTCTTTATATCATTTGTTACCCCAATCTTGTAAAAATTGGGGAAAGCAATATTGCTTATAATATAAATAAACCCTTCTTTTGACCGTTGTTTACCCATACTAATAAGTAGTCAACGGAACAGAAGAAGGGTTTGGGTGAGTTAATTATCAAAACTTATATCTTATAATTAATGCAGCAATATCTGCATCTACCCAACGTGAACCTGAAAGTTTTGTTTCGTGAAAATAATACAAATCACCGTAAATGTGTTTGGTTATGGTATATCCAATACCTCCTCCAACACGATTTCTAGTAAAATCAAAACCACTGTCCAAGTCAAAGAAAACTTCATCATACACGAATGGTGTTAGTTTAAACTTGGTCCAACTATATGGCAAATCATATTTGAATCGTTCACGAACTCTGTAATCATTGGCCACATCTAAATCACCCAATTCATGACCTGGTATAAACTCAAATCGTGTTCTTAATGTTAACTTACCCCACTCTCCTTTTTCAGTATAATGGGTTCCCAACATAAAACGACTAGCAAATCTGTAACCAGTCTTGCCACCCTTGTCTTCGTAAATAAAACGATAAGCAGCAAACGGAGTCCACTTCTTGGTTAAGTTGTAACTATATGATATATCAGTGTGTTCATAGTATGGTTCTCCATCTTTTGTTCTACCTTCTTGTTCTAGTATAAAGTAAGATTTCTCATCAGCTTTTACTAAACATGATAAACATAATAAAAGTAATAGTATATATTTGGTCATAGTCGTGTGAGAGACTATATATATGACATATTCGTTACTGTTTTACGACTTTACAGTGACAATACTGTTACAGTATTTCATCTACCAGACCATACTTAACACATTCTTCGGCACTCAAATAAATGTCATGCTTTAGAATTTCATCAAGATCAGCCTTGGTAAACTTGGTATGTTCCAGATATATCTTTTGGATTTTATCTGATAACATCTCAAGGTTCTTAGCTTCATCCTTGAAGTTTTCGTGAGTTCCGCCACACCAACTTCTCAACTGGTGCACCAACATTACACCCGTCTTACCAATGAATCTATGTTTGCCACATACACTGATCAACGTTGCTGCACTAGCTGCAATACCTTCAACGTATGTGTGAATTGGAACTTTACAAGTGTTAATTCTATCTACTGTTGTAAAAGCACTGAATATTTCTCCGCCGTCGCTATTGATGAATAGTTTAACATGAGGAGGTTTTGGCATACCCAATTGAATTTGGGTGATCAACATTTGCTTCTCAAGATCCGAGATAGCTTTGTTTAAAGAAAAAATACTTCCAAGTGAGACATCACTATAGAAGTATATTTCGTTGCCATGAACTTGGCTTTGTCCCCGTGAGGGTTTTGTTATGATAATTTCTTCATCTTCAAAATCTGAGCCAGTTGGTCTTTGGTTTTTGTATAGATACATAACTTATACAATACATATCATCGTTTGGTATCTTCGTCAAACTTAAATTCCATTTGTTTGTTAATTATTTGACGCAATTGTTCATCATCAACATAATTAAAGTCTTTGCTTTTGGCAAGACTGTTATGATGGGTCTTGATCCAACCTTTTTTATTGAATCCAACATCTTCAGTTTTGCCAGTGGTTTCACAAATATAACCACTGATATATTCCACAAATGAAATCACATTTTGAGTATTTTCATTACCACCATCGACGTAGTATCTAAGTGTTCCAAACTTCTCTTTTACTTGAACCACTTTGATTTGTTTGACTGGCAAATATCTGTCTGGATACTTTGTTGAGTATTCATTTTGTTGATCAATATAACTTTGTAAGTATCTGCTCAACCACAAAATGATTCTAAACCACCCGTCGTCACATTCAAATTGAAACAGTGAAAACGGAGTATTTTCTCTACCCTCTGTATAGAGTTTAGGAAACTTGTTTATGAGATATGACTGTAGTTCCTTGTTCATTTGAATTGAAACTATATTGGGGAATTGAACTTGTATCAATTACTTGAGTATATGTAAAGGTGGTGATATTGTGAATATCATCTACAAAATTCAAATAATCAATTGGATGTTCGGAAATAATATTGTATTTCCTAAATACTGCTTGAACGTCTTCGACTTTTACGTGGAGTTGTTTATTTGGATATAATGTCATATATCCACATGATACACTATGGTTGTTGTGTGTCAATATCAAAATTTTTAGAATAAATGGCTAAACTTGGATTGGCATAACCAAACTTCTTAACCAATTGACCTGCAACCGCATTTGCTTCATCTTCTATCTTACCACCTACATCTGGATAGGCTACATCCAACTCTTGTCTTTGATTTTGAAGATGATGCACCAATTCATGTGCTATGCTTCTCAATACGTCTGCGACACCTCTATTTGCAACAAATACCTTGATTGTTCCGTCAGCTTTGTTGTAATAAGCATAGGTTCTAAGATCTTGGTCACGGGATGTTGCTAATTTAACTCTGAATGGTTGGTTGATGTTGAGTTCATCATTGACAAACTTCATGAATTTAGCAACTATAAGTTTCAAATTAGGGTTCATAGACTAATACTTATAAATATCCATACGTTACTGTTATGTATGGGTTTTTAACCAAATAACTATTTATGGCAACACCAGCTAAGACTACACCTATCAAGACAACATCTAATCCTCCGATTGGAACGTCAACTCCACAACAAAAGTATTATACAACTACCAAGAAGTAATATTACTTTAAACCCGATTGTTCGTATGTGAGTTTGATTTCACCACGATCAATCAATATTTTACGATTAGCCTTGTGTTGTTCAGATACAAGGCTTTTATTTTCACCCATATATTTGACCGCGTAGTTTTTAGCAATCAATTCGTCGTTCAATACAGCTTTGGTGACAGGGTTGATTATTTCTGCAAGTAGTCTACCAAACTTTTCTCTACCATCCGCATCTGTATCGCTCGAAATATGAGTTCTTACAATCACTTCTTTTTTACATTCGTCTATAAACTTTTTGACAAAATCTTTGCTTGCTAGTCCAAATTGTTTTTCAACTTTGTCAGAAGTTCTACTTTCTGGTGTATCGATACCCAATAGTCTAACTTTTTGGTTTTGAAACTTTACATTGAATCCCAAGTCAATATCAACAACGATTGTATCACCATCAACAACTTGAGTAACAGTGGCATTATATTCGTAAGGCATATTATTCTAGTGTCAACAGATATTTGAGTTTGTTCAATGAAGCCAACATTTCGTCACGAATATTAAGAAGATCTGTGTCGGTCTTGGCATCCAATTCTTTTGGAAGGTCGTTGATTAGATAATCCACCGATTTGTTTACGAATGCTTCGGCGTTTTTACCTTCGTAGTTTGACAACTCAATTTGAAATGGTCCTTGAACTCTACCATACTTACCCATAAACACTTCAACAAACTCGTCAATTGACTCTGTGAATGCGTCGTATGCACCACCTAGTGCTTGATGTTGAGCGTAGCTACCTTTACCCTTGGTTTGCCAATGATAAATTTTAAGTTGATTGTGAATGGTTAATAGAGTTGTGACTAACATATCTTATAAATATAATTAAAATAACTGAAAACAATTTCTATAATTCTATATATTGTCGTTATGTCTCCATTCGATAAAAAAGCAAAATGTCATGCTCATCTTTCTTGGCCAAACGAAGACGTTTTAACAGATGAGGTAAAACGTAAAACCATCATTCTTGTTCCAGTTGGATCTCATATTGAACCTGCATGTGACGAATCATTACGTCGATTGGAAAAGGAAGGCATAAAAGTATATCGAAAATATGGTTTTAGTGCTATTGATCAAGGTAGATGTGTAATGGCACAACAAGCAATCGATGAAGATTATGAACATTTGTTTTGGATCGACAGTGACATTGCTTTTCATCCTACTGATGTCTACAAGATTATCAATAGAAACATAAATACTAAGGGCGAGTATCCTTTTACAACAGGTGCGTATACTGTAAAAGGTTGGCCCGCGTTAACTACAAAGTTTCATGATGACTTTAAAGAAGTATTTTTTGGTAGACATGGTGGATTGTATGAAGTTGAGTATGCGGCTACTGGATTCATGTATACCCACGTTAGTGTTTACGAAAATATCAAGATGCAGTATGCTATGAACCCCGTGAAAATCTGGGGAGGGCAATATACAGTTCACCCATGGTTTTTGCCTATGATTATTGGTGAGGATTATGTAGGTGAAGATTTTGCTTTTTGTCATAGAGCCAAAAAGTCTGGCGTTACCATTTACTGCGATACAACCATTCGATTGGCACATATTGGTAAGTATAGCTATAGTTTTGACTTTTTGTCAAGGCCAGCGCCAACAAAAGAACCTGAGAATATTATCTTCTATAACGAGGCTGAACCAAGACCTGCTGATATTTATTGATGGATGAGAACCGAAACATACATTGTTGAGGGATCAAATTGGAAGTGTAAAGTGGATTTGGAAAAGTCAAAAGAATCCATTGATAAGGAGTATCAACTCATAGAAGCCGCCACACTTTGTATAGAACACATATTTGGAAACTACGAGCATATGGATTGTGTTGATATGTTTGAGTTGAAAGATATACAAGGCGTCGATTATTTCAAATCACTAGAAAATGATGATATTCCAGATCCTTCATTTGGATTGTTGACAAAAGTATACAAACTAAAAGATTCAAAAAACACAAACAATCACTACGTCATCAAAACAAGAATGCTTTTGGAAAATGCGAGTGCTAGTCACATCACAGATTTACTTGATGATTTAGAAGACGAGATCAGAGACACAAACCCAAAGATGTTGGACACTATAGATCAACTGATGAAGGGAAAGTCTATTTTGAAGTTTGGGGACTTACCGATCCAATAAAAGTTTCTCGTAGGTATTGTTTTGCTTTTTTGTTGTCAATCCAACCTTTGATTTTGATTGGATTTGGCTTTCGGTTAACCTTCTTGTATATTCTAAAGAATTCTTCAGCAACCGTCAAAAACATTGGATCAATATCATTAATGTCTTGATAATTGTTTGGATTGAATAGTGGAACTCCTATGACCTTGTAGTCTTTCTTACCATGATCATAGGTGACCAATGCGCCAAGAACTCTTACCTCAACCAATGTTAGTGGATGCAAAAGAGCGCTGTTAAAAATCAAAACATCCACTGGATCACCATCTTCTGCTTTTGTGTTGGGTATGAATCCATAGTTTGCAGGATATTGTAGTGAACTAATTAAACACCTGTCCAACTTCATCAATCCACTTACTGGATCATATTCATACTTGGTGTTTGTGTCTTTTGGAATTTCTACAATCGTGTTGATGATTTCTGGAAACTCTTTGTGTTGATTTAGATGTAACAAATTTTGCATAACTTCAAAAGACAATTTCGACTTTACAACTCTTCTTGTTGTAAAATCCTTCGTCGATGATATATTTGACTACAAGGTCACACTGTGGTCTGAAGTCTTCTAATGGCATGTCCGCAGGTTTCCAGATACGAATCGTTTTCGCATCTTTGATCAAGAACCTTATTCCACGAATCTTCCCACCAAAATTCTCCATATATCTATCTATAAATAGTAACACGTATTTGAAGGAAAGTAAAAACAAAACTTTAGTGTTGACTTTTTTATTTTGTCTGTGATAATTAAACAATAATATGAACTTTGATGTCAAAAAAATTAATGAGAGCCTAGAGAAAGCTGAGGCTACATCGCTAGAGCCATGGTATAAAACCAACAAATATGGCGATTGGATATTAGACCACATTGCTTATGGATGGCGTATCTACTACAAGTATTATGATGTAAAACGTTGGATTATTAGCACCTATCAACGCATGCGTTGTGGTGTCAGTGATAGTGAATGTTGGAGTTTGGATTATACATTTACAAAGTTTATTCTACCCAGGCTAAAGCATTTCAAAAAAATCAATATTCATACACATCCCCCACAGATCACACCTGAACGTTGGGAAGAAATTTTGGATGAATTGATTTGGACATTTGAGTATATGGAAGACGAAGAAAAGTTCAATCCAATTCCTATGGTTGTATTTGAACGAGGTAATACAGATGAATATTTTAAAAACATCAATCGGGAAAAAACCCCAGAACAAAAACAAGCTTGGGCTGATTATATTAAGAAATCCGAAGAGTTAGAAGAACGACGTAAAAAAGGAATGTTGTTGTTTGCTGAATACTATCAACAATTATGGGATTAAACCAATAAAATCAACGTTTTTGTAACCAAACTCTGATACTCTCAGAGTTTTTTTTATTTACGGTGTAACGATCAATATTTATTATAACATAAATATGGAATTTATAAAATCTATCAATTGGCCTAATTTATATTTCGACTTTCAATTTATCATAGCGGCTAGTGCAGTTTCGGCAATTTTATACAAAGTTGTGAAATATGTGTTTGCAAAAATCAAACAAGAATATGATGGATTGACAAAGACTCATACGATGGTATCGTTCATTTATTCTGAATTGACTCCTAATCACGGATCAAGTATCAAAGACAAAATTGATAAGATTGATAAGAAAATTGAGGAAAATACAATAATTACCAATCAAATATGTCACAGACAACGTTGGATTCTTGACAACAGAGACGAACCAATTTTTGAATGTGATACTGACGGTAAATGCACTTGGGTTAATGAAAAGTATTGTCAAATCACAAAGTATGGATCGTCATATTTTCTTGGTAATGGTTGGAGAAATCTAATTCACGAAGATGATCGTGAACGTGTGATACTTGAATGGGACTCTGCTATAGAAGACAAACGTAATTCTACATGTTCATATCGCATCGTAGATCGTGATGGTCATGTATATCATGTAGGTTCTACAGCAACACGAAACGATGTCTATGGTTACATCGGATCTATAAAAATACTATCCAAAGATCAAGATTGACACATCTAAATTGTTCGTGTATATTTGGGTGTATGAGTGATAATAACTTTCTTACGCCTCCAGATTGGAACGAATGGTTTTTACAAGGTGTGTATTGGGTTGCTAGTAAATCCAAAGATCCCAAGACCAAGATTGGTGCGCTTATTGTAAAAGATAAACGTATCATTTCAACTGGTTATAATGGTATTCCTATTGGTGTTGATGATAAAAACAAGTCACGCCATGAACGACCAGAAAAATACAAGTGGTATGAACACGGCGAACGTAATGCAATTTATGCAGCTGCTAAGTATGGCATAAACACCGACGGTGCTATTCTTTATACCAACGCTTTACCTTGTGCTGATTGTGCTAGAGGAATCATTCAAAGTGGCATTAGTCACGTTTATATACATCAACAATTCAATGATCTGTGTAATGCAACACAACGAGAACAATGGAAGGGACATGACAATGCTACTTTCACAATGTTCAATGAATCTGGAGTAGAAATTCACACAATTGATAGAATTTTAGGATGTAAAGCATACTTTGACGGTAAACAGTTTGATATATAATCATATATGAGTTATAAACCAACATTCAAAATAATATACCCATGTTTTCAGTTGAACTTTGAAAAACAGTGGTATGACTATTTCAGTTTGACTTTCTTTTATCCATATTTTGAGAAGGGTCCGTTTCGTGAAGATATGGATGTGCAAAGATCGACTATTTATGCTTTTAATGCACCAACAACTGTGAACGTTGTAAGGTCTGATATTCATTATGGTTTCAAGATTCAATTGTTGGGCTTTGGTATTGGATTTCTTAGACAGACCGGATATTAAAGCTCAGGTTTCTTTATCGCATCAAAAAACCGTGTATTGGGATTGTTTGTCCTATACACGGTTATTTCTTTGTCTTTTAGTCTAAAGAACTTCCTTGATCGTTCGTAAAGTTTTGTTCCTATGCCTTGGCGTCTATACGTGGTTTTGACATAGACCATGAATTGCCACTTTTTCTTTCGATCATGTTTTATGATTGACCACCCAACAAACTTATCTCCATCTTTAACAATAAATACTTGATTGTTTGGAGGATTCTCGGGATTACAGCATTCCACGTAGACATTATATATGGCACCGCTTGATACCATTTTGGCACACGATTTTTCTTCGATCAGTGTCAGATCCTTAGCGAATTTAGAATAAATTCTAATTGCCACATATTATAAATATGATCTGATTGTCTCAGAAAGCGCTTGATTAAAATTTGTTAATTCCAATCGTGAAAATTCAAGTTTATAATCGGTTGTGTCAATTGCATAACGAAGATCATGACCCTTTCTATCTTCTACGTATTTGAACCACTCCCATTGTTCTGGATCAATTCCAGTAATGGCTCTATAAGAGTCACGTATACAGTGAATCAGTTCAAAGTTAGTTACTTCGTTATCTCCACCGATCAAATACTGTTTTCCTATAATACCTTCACGTAATACGGTCCATAATGCTCTCACATGATCTTTCACATAAATCCAGTCTCTTACGTTTTGTCCAGTTCCATACAACGGAATTGGTTGTTTGTTTTTGAGACGTTCTACACACAGTGGAATCATCTTCTCTGGAAATTGTCGAGGGCCATAGTTGTTGCTACAGTTGGTGATAATAGCTGGCAACTTGTATGTTCTAACATAACTCCTCACTAACAGATCGCTAGCCGCTTTACTAGCCGCATATGGACTATTTGGACGATATGGACTGTCAACGTTAAACGACGATTCTTTGCTGTTCAATGTTCCATACACTTCATCTGTCGATACATGAACAAATCTGAAGTTCTTTTGTTGTTTCCATTGTAGCAAGTCCACCAAAATGTTGTGAGTGCCTACAATGTTTGTTTGTATGAATGGGCCAGCATTACTTATACTGTTGTCAACATGACTTTCTGCTGCAAAATGAATGACATTATCAATATCATATCCCTTCAATAATCCCAGAAGTGAGTCTTTACTGATGTCTAATTGATGGTGGATATACTTTGGATTGGACTCAAATGACAAGTTTTTGTTTGCCGCATAAGTCATGCAATCTACGTTAACAACAATTTTTACATCGGGTCTGTTTATGATTTCTTCTATAAAGTGAGATCCAATGAATCCACATCCGCCTGTAACTAGTATGTTCATATTTATTCAATCCAATTTTTAACGCAGTAACTCAACGCTTCCTCAGTGGTTCGCATCTTGATTCCAGTTGACAAAAGTTTTTCGTTGCTCATCACACAGTTTGAACGAGGTGTTTTTGCAAAGATCTTGTAAAACTCTTCATCATTGACAAACTCAAACTTTCTGTTTTTTGCAATAGTGTTTTTCAAAATCTTGACCACTTCTTCTGTGGTGGTAAATCCAGTATTTGTCACGTTGTAGATTCCATATGGAACCTTCTTGTTCATGGTTTCAATACAAGCAGACACAAACTCTTGTTTATTTGAGATTGAGTTTTCTGCATTGAGAAGTTTCTTGTAGTTCAACATCTTTGACAAATAGTTTCTGGGATTGTTTTTTTCTTCAAATGGAATTCTTAATCTCCAGATGTATGACTTGTCCCACTTGTTAACAATATTTTCGGCAATTGCTTTTGTTCCACTATAGAAACTACAATTGTTTTGAGCAAAACTGAAGTTTGGAGCATCTTCTTCAGTAAAAGGTTTTCCATCAGATCTTCTACCTTCGTAGATACATCCACTGGATACATGACCTAGTGGAATGTCGTTCAAAATACACCAATCGGTTAGTATTTGTGGCCAGATGATATTGCCATGAATCGTTGCGTCTTTGTTGAGTTCACAAGCATCTACGTTTGGTTTTCCAGTGAATCCAGCTGCGTTGATTACTCCACCAATCAATGGATATCCAGATTCATCATACCAATTTTCTAAATCTTGAAACGTTGTTTTGTGTGTATTTGGCCACAAAAAGACTGGGATCTTTTGTAATTCCAATTGTCGTTTGAATTCACTTCCGATGTAACCCGTGGCTCCAAATAGTATAATCATAGTAGTTTTTGTAAATATTGTTTGTAATCTGAGTTTGCCATTTTGTCAACTATTTTTGAAAGTTGATCTTGTGTTATAAACTTGTTTCTGTAACAGTCTTCTTCAATACATCCCACTTTGACTCCTTGTCTTTCTTGAATAGATTGAACATACATTCCACTCTGAAATAGTGTCTCGGGAGTTCCAGCATCCAACCACGCAGTTCCACGTTCAAATTTGACAACCTTCAACTTACCATCTGCCAAATACAAGTTGTTAAGGTCTGTTATTTCCAGTTCGCCCCGTTTTGATGGTTTAAGACCTCTTGCCTTGTCTACCACCGTGTTGTCGTAAAAATATAAACCTGGAACAGCATAGTTGCTTTTTGGTGACAGTGGTTTTTCTTCGATTGATATGACCTTACCATCTTCATCAAACTCCACCACGCCATACGCATTTGGATTATTGACATGATAAGCGAATATCACAGCACCATCTATGGTTTCAGATTTTAAATGTGCGGCACCATGTATGATGTTGTCACCCAAGATCAATCCAACAGAGTCGTTGCCTATGAAGTCGTCCGCAATTAAAAACGATTCAGCGATACCCCGTGGTTTATACTGAACCTTGTAGGTTATATTCAATCCCAACTGACTTCCATCCCCAAACAACTTTTCATAGTGAAGAATATAATCTGGTGATGAAATTATACAAAACTCTCGTATACCAAAGTTGATCATGGTAGACAGAGGATAATAGATCATCGGTTTGTCGTATACAGGCAAAAGCTGCTTGTTCAAGGTTTGTGTCAATGGATATAACCTTGAACCCGTGCCACCTGATAGAATAATACCTTTCATAACCTAATGTATATACATATGTTTTTATAGTGTAAATTATATGATAGTTTGTTTTTATAATTATCTATATTATTAATGTATGAACATTGAATACGTCGGACAATATGGCACAAGTGGTTATGCGGTCGCTGCTAAGGGCAATATTCTATACTTGTCAGAACAAGGTCACAATGTGTCGTTCAGTCCTTTGGTATTTGATAATTCTCAGATTGACAAAGATAACGAAATTGACAAAAAAGTTTGTTCCAAGATCAAGTCATTGGACTACTATGACATGCAAGTATTTCACACTTTGCCAAATCTGTGGTCTCTGGTAAATGAACGAACCAAGAAACCATTTCCAGTTAAACAAGTAGGTTACTGCACTTGGGAAAATTCAAAAATACCCAATCACTGGATTTATGATATCAACAAGATGTCGGAGTTGTGGGTTCCGTCATCATTCAACAAAACAGCATTTCAATCATGTGGAGTTACAATTCCTATCACAGTATTTCCGCACGTGTTTCTGAATCAAGACTTGCCTGACAGATCTACAGTTAATCTTCGTGACCATACAGGCAAAGATATACCCAATAATATATTCACTTATTATAGCATTGCTGAATATACTGACCGAAAGGGAATCGATGATTTAATAGAGTGTTTTGATTCGGTCAACACTAAGAATCCAAATACACAATTGGTTTTGAAACTTCATTACAAAGATTATTCAGTTCAAAATAAGGGTTATATCATCGCACAGTTGTCTAAACGAACCAAGAAATTGTCAAAATCTATATATGTGATAACTAATAATGTCTCAAATAAAGACATTTTAAGCATACACTCAATAGGTGATTGTTATGTTAGTCTTCATAAAGGTGAAGGATTTGGGTTGAGTTTATATGATGCTGTGAGTTACGGCAAGAAGATTGTGTCTACAAACTATGGTGGACCAACTGATTATTTGACTGGTAAACAAAATGTATCACTGATAGATTACCATTTTGTTGATGAATGGGCTTACCCTGACCTGGGTTCTTCTATTAATGCTATGAATAAATTTATTTCAGGGTAGCAGAAAAGATTTGTTGACAGCTTCGCTACTGCTTGTATGATGTTAATTATGAATCCTAGCGAATTTGAAAGAACAAAGCCGACAGTTACAATGAAAAAGATCAATGAGCTTATTAAGCTCATAGATTTGGAAAAGCAAAAGACCGAAGCATTATATCGTGATCGTGTAACCAGTTTGGATACGATTGGCATTTTGCTTAAAGACATGAAAGACAGTTTTAAAAAAGGAGAATAAATTATGGACTACCAAGATAAACATACAGAAACCATCGTTGAATGTGCGAGAACACTTCGCAGAATTCAAGAAACCCAAATTGAATCGATTCTTAGAGTTATTCAACATGAACTCACAATTAAGTTTCCATCAATAGCTGATCGTGATGAAAATGGTCCAGTTGATTGGTCCGTAGATATCATGAACTGTTCAAGTGACGATGAGGTTCTAAAGACTATCAATCGAATCGACAATATTGAAAACAAGGCGTGGAAGTGTCGTCACTGTGGCAAAGACACTTATGACGTTGATATCGACTATCTGTTTGGATATGACCACATTGAATGTGCGCTTAATGCTGACCATATACACGAACAACATATTTCGACATCTGATGTTGAGTCACTTAAGCGTGAATTTGATAACATCGTTCGAACACTCAAGCAATTGCAGGAAACGATTGCGCAACTAGATAATCGGACAACTAAGTTTTGATTGAAAGCTATACTCGCAATTGCAAAAAATAGGGTCATTGGCAAATCAGGCGGTTTGCCATGGCCCCCCATAAAAGAAGACTTCAAGTGGTTTAAAGAGTTCACAATGGGCAAAAAACTTATTGTGGGAAAAAACACATTTGATACTCTTCCTATGCTCAAGAATAGAGAAATTCTAGTATTGACTCGTAAAGTAGAAGAGTTGAGTCACATAACCAATCAGTATATTGTCAATAACAACGGTCTGTCAGGCAAAATCATCAATGATGTATCTGATCTAAACACAGATCCAGACATAATTGTTGCGGGTGGAGCTAAAACATATGTTAAACTATTACCATATATTACAGAATTTTATGTTACGCATGTAAATGGTAGTTATGATGGTGATACATTTATGCCACCATTTGAAGATTTGTTTACTAATAAAGAAGTTGTAAAAGAATTTGACCTACACAAAGTTATAAAGTATACTAAGTGATATGAACAAAGTAGACACAGAATATTTCAGAATTGTCAATGATATTTTGACAAACGGAAGACTTAAAAAGAACCGAACTGGTGTAGATACCATTGGTATTTTTGGTGCTCAAGCCAAATACAATGTGGATCTAAACGCATTTCCTCTATTAACCACCAAGAAAGTGCATTGGCCAGCAATCGTGCATGAATTGCTTTGGTTTATCAGTGGCAGCACCAATATCAAGTATCTTGTTGATAACAATGTTCGTATTTGGAATGAATGGGCATATAAGAAATATTCTGATTGGTGGGAAAATAGAGCAAAATTCTATACTTCTCCAGAAAATATGGAGAGAGAAATTCCAGCGGTGCAAGAGAACAAATTGACACAAGAAGAATTTGTTGATAAAATTAAATTTGACGAATCGTTTGCAAATAGATGGGGTGAACTTGGTGAAGGAACTTATGGTGGAATGTGGCGGGATTTTCCATTTTTTACAATTGTTGATAAAACTGATCCATCAACGATGCCAAAATTCAAATCTTTAGGAACAAAGGGAACGTATTGTGGAGATGAACCATTAACTTTTCTAGGAAGAATTGATCAAATTACAAAAGTTCTTGAAAAGTTAAAGAACAATCCAGATGATCGTCGTATGATTGTGAGTGCATGGCATCCA
>Ga0222713_10000931_pt1 | contig 33559 bp, 34 predicted proteins | sample C33_649DmetaG_FD_165061 | JGI IMG/M metagenome (GOLD analysis project Ga0222713, IMG submission 165061) | Estuarine water microbial communities from San Francisco Bay, California, United States - C33_649D | ecosystem: Environmental > Aquatic > Marine > Unclassified | place: USA: California... | reverse complement strand
AAAATAAACCTAAGTACTGGCCCGGAACAGACATTGTTAAGTCAACCAACAACGCCTTTAACTGGCGGCAGGTTCGGTTCGGCGTGTCCGAAGAAATGGTTCGGCATATGGGCAGGGTTGTCCAAGGAATTGAGAACGCCAAGAAGGGTAGACAGTTCAAGAAGGGTGAGGTGGTTTTGAATACACCGAAGAGTGCCCCGATCCAACTGTTTATGAAAGCAAGAGGCAAGAAGAAATGACGGAGAAAGAGCAATGCCTAAAGCTAGTGGAAAACCTAATCAAGAAACACGAACACGAGCCAAAGCTACGAGACGTACTGAAAGCTCTGCGAAAGCGTATCCGATTGATTGGAACGAATGGAACCCATTTAAACGAGCAACCGGCAGCGCACTCAAGCAGCTTAACCTAAGAACCTATCCAGAGGGTGATGATGCTTTGTTATAAATTAGGTTTCAAGGGGATGTAATGGACAGTGAAGCTATAAACGTTACAGATGAAGGTATTGATGTTGAGTTGGATGGATACGATCTAATAAATGCATCTTATTATGCGAGTTTAATGCAAGGTGTTAAATCTGTTCAGATAAAGAACAAAGAAGTAACCAACAGAAAGATATGCGGGCAGAGCGATTTCTTGATTCATTATGTTGGCATGCTTGGTGAAATTGCTGTATGTAAATATTTAAATGTGCCTTTTCGTAGAGACATAACTATAGGCGGTGATGGCAATATTGATCTCACCTATAAAGACCAAACTGTTCAAATAAAAACAAGCTCCTACTATAAGGTACAGTTACCAAGGTATTTAATATTTACAAATATGAAGGATTTTTCTACTGACTGGGCTATATATTGCTCAATTCAGCATGCATGTGTAGTCAGAATACATGGCTTTACAAGCAGGAAAAAGTTTAACAAGTTTGTAGAAACCAAAAATTTTGGGTATGGTGATCGGTATTGTCTTGACGAGAAGTATCTGTCTGACATCTCTAAATTTAACGAAGCAATTGAACTACCGCAATACCAAGCTACTTGAGGCTGTACGAGAAGCCCCATGTATGATCTGCGCCCGTCAGGATGGCACTGTGGTTGCCGCCCACTCAAACCAACAGAGGGACGGGAAGGGTAGAGGGATTAAAGCCCATGACTATCGCATCGCCGCCCTCTGCTTTAAATGCCACCATGAAATAGATCAGGGTCACCAGATGAGCCGGGAGGAGCGTTTAAACGCATGGGAAGAAGCCCACCGGCGGACAGTGGGCTGGCTCTTCGATCAGGGCATCATTTCAGTTGGCTGATCATTACCTTGACGGTATGCACATTGCTTGTCAGGTTTGATTCAGCCTGATTGATTGCCAGCAATGCATCACGCTTTTCATCTGCGGTCATGTTTGCCGTCTGAATCATGCCACGCATTTCCCGCAGTTCCTTCATAGTTTTGTCTAGGTCTCTGACGTAGTCTTTAGCTACTAGGTAACCTGCGTTCTTCTGGACATACTTGGCAAAGTCTTCGGGTCTTGCCGTCTTCTCCAGAAGGTTCATGGTTCTGACTGTGGTGTCTACTGCGTCTTTAAGCTGATAGTACTCAGTGACACTGCCACGGGCGGCAGGATCAAGGGCAAATCTCTTGATGATTGGCATTTGCTCAAACCGCTTGGATGCCTTTGGACTATCATCGTTTTGACTCAACATAGAATCCGCAACGTCTGTTATGTATTGACCGAGGGTTCCCGTGTAGCCCTTCCATATGTGGTCAATTACCAGAGGGGACATTCCAAGTAGTTGTCCGAGATATTCTGCGCCCTTGGATGTTCCGGGACCGATTTGGTACTCCGGAGCTACACCCTCCATGCCCTTGCCGACAATTGGTCTCCAAGTGAAGAAGTTGAAGTTTGTTGCCGCCTCCAAGATTGGCTTGAAGGTCTGAGGAGTTGGGTTGAATCCCAAGGTACTCAGCAAAGCCCTCTTCATGGAGTCGGTGAAGTCCTTGGCTGTGTCATCTCCGAGGGTGACGGCGTAGATGCGCTCAGGCATCGTTTTAAACACAGTACCGACCTCGAATGGGATTGGAACCTTGATGCCCAAGGAAGGAACAATCCAGTTGTTATCCTTGGTTTCTGCTTCCTGTTTCTTGTACTCATCATCATCTGATGCTGCCATGTAATACATGACAGACAGAGCAGCCATTGTTGCGCCCCGAATCCAGAACCTGCGCTGGATTTCCTTGGCATCTTTGGTGTTCATCTGTCCGGTAGATGCCCGGTAGAACACATCCAGACCCTGTAAACGGGCGTTGAAGAATGGCACCGCTGCGGTCAGTATGCGGATCAGCGCAGAGTTACCCTTGCGGTTGAAGTTCATCACCTCCATCGCACGGGACAGAGCCTCAGCCTCATTGCCTGTTTCGGCAAGAACCCGTTCGTAGATAGCTACCCGGGTGGCTGCGTCAGAGGCGGTAGTACCACGCTCAAGCCCTTCCCATAGCGATTTAAACGGTCGAAGAGCAGCAGCGTCTGTCTTTGACTTACGTGCCAACTCATTGGACAGGTGTTTCCCAGAACGCTCAATGTTGTGGCTAAACTCGTATCCACCAAGCAAGCCCGAGTTAAACAGGGCTTCCATGCCCGGGGAGCCGGTGGTAAGACCCTTGGCAAAGTTAACCGCAGACCCAATGACGGGGGTCATGTTAGCGCCGCTAGTCACATAGGCTGACAGAGAGTCCCGCAGCAAGTTAGCCATCATAAATCCGGGTTCTTTGGTAACCAGATTACGAAGCAGATTTGCTGGACCGGACAAGAACCCGAGGAATGGAATCTCCGGGATGTTTAAACTCTTGACGGCGTCTATGTAAAGCTTGTCATGGCTGCGGTAGAACACCTGCTGCCCGTTCTCAAGCTGACTATAAATATCATCCTTGTATGACCCAAGCGGAGGTCCAGCCAGACGCTGCACCATCTTGATCTGCATAGCATTGCGGGTAGCAACCTGAGCGGCGGCATTCTTCATACCGGCGTTGATCATGGACTGGGTGTTCCTGACCATCGTCTCAAGGAAGTCAGCCAAACCAGACTCACCACCCTTCAGTTCTGTTGGACCCTTAACGCCAGCCAGACCGTGGAACACGTTCGGACCGATAGTCTGATCAAGATCAAGCTGACGGTAGAAGGGGATGTAGTCTCCGTACTTCATGTACAGATCGCCCCGCTCTTTGCTCAGAACCCCGGTTTGAACTGCGTATTTAACCAGCCCGTCGTTGAACTTATTCAGGTCGTCGTACACCTGTTTAAACTCAGGATGCATCTGCTCAAACTTTTGAGCTAGTGCTGCGTCTTGAGGTTCGTAAAGCTTTTCCCTTCCTTCTTTCAGCATCCTGCGGGCGCGTTTCCACCCAGCCCAGAACTGATAACGCTGGTAAATCTCAGGGTTGCCCTTCTCAGCCAAGGGCATCAACGCCTGAACAAGACCCTTGACGCTGGTGTCGATGGTGGTGATGCCGTTCTTGTAGACTGGGATACCGCCCTTACGATTGCCCGCACCCATAGCCGCAGCCATAACGCCTGACGAGAGGTCTGACATCAGGGCTGCATTTTCTGCGCTTTGATCGGCAAGCATCTCTGCCCCGCCGTTCTGACGCAGCCATTCCCTGTAAGCCTTATCCAAATCGGCAAGACGCTGGTAGCGGTTGATAAGCTTTTGTCGGATGTAGGAGAATGGCTCCGGTCCAAGGGAGGTGGTTAGTCGCTTAACCCAACCTTCGTCCAGTCGCTTGGTGGCAACTTCGTTTAAACGCTGAGTCTCTGCTTTGCTAAGTGCTGGCAGGGGCTTTAAGCTGTACCTGATGTCTCCGGTCTCAAGGCTGAATTGACCATCATTTCCGGTAACTGATTTAAGCTGATTGGGCTGGTAGACCGCATAGTTCTTGGGGGAAGCTTTGTTCTCCCGGATGGTAAAACCGTCATGCCCCATAGCACGGATACCACGCTGGACATCCTTGTTCTCGATAGCCTGCCAAGAACCCTGTTTAATCCGTCCTGTCAGGTTAGCCAGCCACTTCTCAGGATTGTCTTTATCAATGTCGCCGTTGTTGGCTACCCAGTTAATGACATCCCGAACATGATCTTGGTTCTCAAAGTCAAACGGTGTCTCTGCACGGGCGTACAGAGGCATGATGGTCATCTTGCTTGGAGACAGGTCTAACAGGGCGTCATAGGTTTCCTGCTCAATATCTCCAAAGTCGCCGTACTCAGGGGTTTTGCGTTTAAACGAGCGGATAAACTCTTCGGCTTGTTTATCCGAGACCGTACCCTTCTCGACGGCACCAGCCAAAACTCGCATAAACAAATCTTGCTTTTCGTCTTTGTTTAAAGCTTTATAGATTTGGCGGCGAACCCTGTCCTCGGCAACGCTGCCGAAGGTCTCTGCTTCTTCCGGTGTCTCTGCTAGAAAGATAGCCTGAGAGCTTCCTGCGGGGGTGAACTCAAAGAACTCCCCTGCGGTTGCGTGATAGAAGACCTTAGCTTTGCCGTCCTTATCAACCCACTGACTCGCCCCAATGAAGCGTTTAAACGCGCTTGTCTCAGGAACTGAGGTCTTGGCGACAGCTTCTTTGGCTGCTTTGACGGATGGAAACCCAACATTCTTTAGGCTGTATCGGATGTCTGGAGATTCTTTGTTGTATGTTCCAAGGTTGCCTGTCGCTGACTTGATCTGTTGCGGTCTAAACACGCCAAGATTTTTCCGTCCTTGTTCTTTGGTGTAGAAGGCGTCAAATCCATTCTTCTCAAATAGATCGTAATTGTTGGCCCATTCAATCGCACTCCAATCTCCACTTCTGAAATCATCGATCAATTTTTCAATTTGATTCTTATTGTGCCTCTCTTCCTCTCTCAGAATTTTTCTAAATTGAGGAATGATTTTTAACGTGTGACTATCGTTCTCGTAGTCAAACGGGTTCTTTGCGCTGATGTAGACGGGGTACACATGAGCGCCCTCTGGCACTTTGCCAAAGCCTTTCTCCGGGTACCAATCCAAATCATTTAACGCATACTTGGATGCAAAGTCTGCATCTGGGCTAACAAAGAAGGCATTCCGATTACCGCGAGTTTTTGGAATAGTCATCCCACCTTCATCTGTCCCTTGGAATGTACCGTGATACATGACCATCGGCTTACCATTAAATCGCTGAACTAGATAATCTGGTTTGGTAGTCCAATCTGTCACTTCCGGCAATCCAAGCTCTTCTCTTATGTTGTTATAACGTATACGAGCTTGAGCTATCATTTTTCTAATTGGTGCATCTTTTGCCGCCGTTTTTAGTCTGTCTCCAGAATAACCACCGCCGAATAACCTTCCCTCATACTCCATACCCTCACGCTTCAGCGCAGGATCAAATGGCTCAACAACCTTGCTATCGCCAAACCAGCGTTTAAACTCTGGTGTTGTTGGGGCTTTTAGGCTTAGTTTCTGAACACCGACCTCTGCCCGGGGTCCCACATAGTTGACAGGAACATTGTGGTTCAGGATGACCAGCATCCCCATGCTGGGCGATGCGTATCCGTCATACCCTGCGTCTATGACGTTGCTTTCAAATTGGTTTGAGTCACCCTGTGCATCTTTAAACAGTTGGCTCATTTCCGGACCGGGCGGAAGTATGTTGTCAAACTGTTGGGTGTAAACGTATTGCCCAACACCAGCCTCGGGGGTGGGTGTTGTTCCGTCTTCCTTCTGAATGTAGAAGTAGGCGCGTTTCCTGATTCTTGGGTCTACTGAGTCAGCCAATCTGCGGCGTTCTGCGCCACGTAACCCGGTGCCATATTTGGAGGCATCAAGTTCATCAACCCGGGCGTTGCCGTAATGGGCAGCTGTGTAGCTTACCGCCCCTTGCTGTTTTTCTCCGAGTACCACCCCGCCTCTTGGGCTGGGTCTTTGTCTAAGTTCGTCAGATCGGAGGGATAGCTTGATTGAAGGGCTTCCCCACTTGTACTTTTCCGAGAAACTTTGGTTGACGGCTTCGATATCGGAACGAAGATTTGTGGCCCACTTGAATAAATCGGATGGGTCTTTGATGCCGACCTTAGCGGCGGTACTTTTAATGATTGACTCATAATCCTCTCCTCTTGGTGAAGTTTTCCAATCGTTACCTATGTAATCTCCAATAGAACGATAAGCAACAAAGTTTAACATACCGCCGCCAAAATCACTTGGCAACTTTGAAAGAACCGATTCGACACCCTTGTGGAATTCTTTGTTAGAAATGTCGGTAAAGTTTAATAGGCGGAAACCGTCTGGGATGTAACCGGGTGCAATATCCCATGTGCCAAACTTCTCATGAAGACCGGTGTACAAGGTCTCCATCTCTTCTTCTGTTAGGGAACGATTAAAGTTTCCCTGAATACCATTTTGATTTTTGATAGCACCGTCATAAGATGGGACATGCCAGACAACAGACTCTTGAGAGAGTGCATAACCTTTAATAGCGCTGTACAGATTAATGAGGTTTCTAGCTTCAGGCGAAAGGTCTCTTTTGTCTTTTTGTCCTTGCAACGCAACGCCCATGAAAGTTTGAGCGCCAGCACCTATGTCACCTTGCCATGCTGAAAAACCAAATATTGTTTTACCAGAAGGCATTCCAATCTTTTCGGCAATCTTGTCACCACCGTTTTTATTTTTCAGCGCGTCAGAAATTGCTTCAAGATATTCAAACTTTCTTGGTGTAGATGCATTATGCAATCCGGGAAGAATTCCAGTGGACTTGCCGGGTGTTGCTTCCCAAGACATCTGTGCAGAACGATCATTTATCGCATTAGAGAAGTCATATTTAGCTTGGTCTATATCATCTGGACGCAGGTTGTAATCCATACCCATTTGATGAGCCAAACGGAAATGATCATAACGGCGACTTGGCTTAACACGGTATAGCTGCTTGCCATCCTTGGAATACATCTCGCCAATGCCGATCTCCAACTCCTTGGCTTTCAGAGCATCCCTGATTGGTTCAATGCGACCCTTCATGGCTGTCCATATTGCAGCCTGCACTTGATGGGCATCCCATCCAAGCTCTTTCGCAAGACGTTGTATTTCACGCTCTGCGAATTTATATTTCGGACCTTGATCCAAGGTCTTCATGCCGTAATCAAAAGCCAAAGCCATCCACATGTCCATCGTGGCAACGCCCGGGTCTAGCTTGCTAGGATCAATTCCAACCATCAGATTTTGGTAGAAAGAATTGGTTTTTATACCACTCCATTCTTTGCCATGACGCAGAAGGTCTTCTGCTTTTGTGTCTGCATCTGTGAATCCAGCATTAATTGGTTGTCCGGTTTTATACTGGTAATAGGCGTTTAAAGCCATTGAAGTATTTGCTGGAACTGTTGCATTTGGAGAATAAATTGCAATCAGACCAACTATTTTTTCAGCTTCCTTCTTGTCGCCGCCAACCATGTCAAGAATTGCTTTGCTGGAATTTTCATACCAGTATCTTCCGTTTTCACCTTCTTTAGCAAGACGGGACAGTTTCTTGCGAAGGTTACTTAGTTGTTGCGGTGAACTACCAACCCAGTCGGGTGCGCCAACATATCTACCAGATGAAATTTCTCTCTTATGCCCAACATCCGAACCCGGCGGTAGGCTGTACCTAATATCAGGAGATTCTTTGCTGTATGTGCCAATGTTTCCGGTAGCGGACTTGATTTGATTAGCATCAAACGCCACTATCTCTTCGCCGTCGTTGTAAATAATCCCGTCATATCCTTGAGATTTGAATTCTTTGATATCTTCGGGTGTTAATTTAACATGTACACCAACTTGTCCTTTTTTAATATATAAAGGATTGTCCATTTTGACATAAACTGGCATTACTCTGGATTTGGCTTTAGTAATTGCTTCTCCAATTTTGTCAAACAGATCATCTTTTCTGCCTTGTTCGCCAAGCAATTTAAATTTGCGGTGACGCTGCATTGAGTACCCTTCGGCATCCTCAATATTTTTGGTTGTGTAATAGCCAGTATCGCCCTCAAAAACGGTGAACTTTTTATTTGTACCGTGATAAACAACTAGCGGTTTACCATCTTCATCCACAACCTTACTATCGCCAAACCATTGTTTAAACTCAGGTGTTTCTGGAGATTTAAGACTTAGCTTCTCTTCCGCAGCCGCTGCTTTGGTGGGTTTAAGCTGACCACGCTCAATGCTTTGGAAGATGTCATCGGCTGACTCAAAGCCAGCGCCCTGCATTGCCTGTTTAAAGTTGGCAAAGAAGTTCTTGATCTTCTTGTACAGCGCAGCAATCATTCCCGGGGGGGGTGTGGCACCTTTCTCATATGAGCCAAACGCATCCGCAATGGCTTCTTCTAAAATACTTTCTTTAACATAGTTGTCTAAGTCCTTGCCAGATAAGCCCTTTTCCTGCGCTTCCTTGGTAAAGATTTGGATATAAGCATCGTACCGGGACATTGTCTGTCCCTCATACGTTGCGTTCTGACCCTTCAGGTAGGTATCAACCCACTCTTTCTCAGCCTTCTGCTCCAGCGCTTTCATTTGTTGAGGGGAGAAGAATCCAAGATTCTTGAGGGCATGCATTGCCTCATGCCGCATGGTTGGCATGTAGCTCAATGGATTATCGTGGTCCATTGCAAGCTTGATCAGGCTGCTTGAGTAGGAGCCACCGGCTTCCATATCCTGCTCGATCTGCAAGCCAACATTACCAAGACCAAACTTTTGAAGCTGAGGAAGAAGCTTGGTTTTGATAAAAGCATCTGCAACCTTGCGGGATTGCATCTGTTTAAACGGCTCTTCTCCAATCTGCTGCTGCAAGGCGCTGCGTGCTTCTTGTACCGTTTTAAACGTTCCGAAGCGGGTTGCGTCGGGTGCAGTAATGTGGAACTGCTCTTGCATTACCTCCGTTGGTGCGCCGGGGACAACGCTGATTGGAGCCTGTAGATCGCTAACTCGCTGATAAATACCGCCCGACAGGTCATCCACTTGGCTTTGTTTGACCGGAATGTTCTCTCTGAGGGTCTGCGCCTCGGGAGACTTCCCCTGTCCTGTAGCTTCTAGGTAGATCAGACGGTCCTGATCCTTCTTGAGATCAGCGCCGTTCTTCTCAATCTCTGCGAGTAAAGAGGCTGACTCCTCTCCCCGCATCTGCTGCATCAGCTCAATCTTGGACTGAGCCTCGTCCTCGGTGGCATAGGTGGCTAATGGGGTGTCCTGCCCCGCTGCCACGATGTTGTAGCCAGATGGGACAGTTGCCAACCCAAGCTCTTCCCGCTGCATCTGGTACCCCAGCGGTAGCTCTTGCTCATTTAAACTAATATCTTTCTGGAACTGTTCTTCTTCCCGACTGGCTTTCTCTTGTCTTACGGCTTGGTCAAGGAGGTAGTCGCTGCGGCGGGCTGATTGTGTAAACGGTGTAAACGCTGTACCCGCCAAAGCACCAACGGCTGCATCTCTTGCTGCTGCACCGTAGACACCCTTCATCGCCTGCTCAGGGTCCATAAGCCCTTCCCTGATCAGGGCTAGGTTCTCTGCGTATTGTCCGAATCCACCCTGAGCGCCCTCGACTGGAGCCTCTCCTGCGGCTGATATGGCGGCAGATTTGAGCAGTCCGGGCTTGGCTATAGCTTTCTCCGGCAATGCCCCGATTGCCTCGTCCATAGCCTCTTTGGTGATCTTGTCTTTGCCAGCCTTCTTGAGAGCTTTCTTAACGCCGCTCTCCATACCGGTCAGGGAATCTAATGCGCCCAGAAGGGCAGAACCGCCCAACTCAAGAGCCTTGTTTTGGGAGTATTCCTGCGCCCGGATGGCAAGCTCTTCAGCCTGCTTGTCGTTGTAGCCCTTGTCTTTGTATGCCTGTTTAACTGCGTCAAAGACAGAGCCTTTATATTCACCAACGCCTTGGGCTGCTCCAAGGGCTGCACGGGATATGACGCCAACGCCTGTGGCTAGGGCTGCGGGTGCGCCTAAAGGAATGGTTGCAACGGCGGCAGCGATTGATGGCACAGACGAGCCAACGGCTTGGGAAGCAGACTGTAGTGGAGCTTCAAATACACCGCCAAGCTGTGTTCCAATCTCTTTAAACACATTGCCTGATGCTTCTGCCCGTTTAACCATCTCCTGCCGCTTGGCAATTTCAGCCTGACGGGCGGGAGATAAACCTTTTTGCAGGGACTCGGCAGTTTCTCCAAGGTATTGAGACAGATCACTACCAGCGCCAAAGACATCGGTAAGAGCTTTACCAGCCCCGACAACGCCAATCCCCATAGACTTGGCTATATCGGACAAAGATGACGGAGCAGAGGGCATTGCCTCTAACTCCGCAGTGGTCATCCGGGAGAAGTTGGGCGTGGATGGTTTAAACGCTGAGGTCTTTTGGGCAAGATATTTTTGAGCATATTCGATTGCCTGCTCGGCAGTCGATCCTTCTGGACCATTGACTTCGTAGATACGTCCATCTGGCGCAGTAACTTCAAAGACTGGCATTATTTAGCTCCGGTTTTTTCTTTCACACTCCATCCTCCACCATCACCACCGGACCCGCCAGTTTCTCTGGCAAACTCTTGTCTTGCTGCAAGTATCCTTCGATCTCTTTCGGCAATCATATTTTGGGCAAGTTTTGAATTCGGGTCCATAAACTTCAATGCACCGTATTCTGACTCAATCTTTTGAATTGCGGTGGCAAGTCTGGCGTTTTGGGCCGCTTCTGTTTTATAGCCATACCCAGAAAGATAGGACGCCTTCTGCAAAGCATCTTCCCTCGAAAGGGATGGATTGGCGCGTTGCAGGTCACTTGCAAGCTTCTGAATGGCTGTTGGCGCATTGGCGGCATTACGTGTTGCGGCAACTTGTTCTCTACGTATCTGATTTGCCTCTTGATTTTGGAGAATCTTAGCTTGTTCGCCAATAAGAGATGCAACTCCTCTACGTTTATTAGCCTCAAAATTGAGTGCTTTCAGCTTATATTCTTCTGCTTCCTTGATGTCCTGTTTTGCGCCTTCGTAGTCGCCAACACGGTCTTTGTACTGAGCATCAGCAAGTTTGATCTCAGATTGCCGCATTGCTTCTTTAGCCGCTTTATCGGCTTGAAGGACAGCGCCGTATTCCTTGGAAATTGTTTTACCGGCTTTGCCAAGACCACGCACAAAGCCACCGGGGTCCAATATATCACCCATAGCAGCAAGAGCAGCCAGACCTTGACCTTGTTTAAGACTTGCTAGTCGATCTCTTTCTTGACCAGCCAATCCTTGACGAATCATTTCGTAAGCAGGATTTTCTCCAAGAATTGCTCTGCGTTGCTTCATTCCTTCGGGTATAGCCTTAGCCATATCAGTAGCAGCCGGGTATTGCTGCCCACGAATAGCCTCAAGTTCTGTACCTATTTGTTTATATAGGTCACTAACATCGGGAAGACCAGAGGTTGCTTGGGCGCTTTGTGGTTGACCACTCTTTAGGTCGGAAGATAAAACCATCATTCCGCCCGGACCCTGAATCCACTGAGGCTCTGCTGGTCTTGCGCTAGGTGTCCTTGCGGCTGCTGGTGAGGAGACAATATTAGACGAACGTCCAGTCATGCGATCAGCAGCTTCTGCGGCATCCGAGTCTAAAAACGTAGGCGATACAGGTGCTTCAGTTTCTTGTTTTTTATCGGCTGTCTTCTTGCGTCCAAATTCTGGATTACTTATTTCAGCCTCTCTTGCCGCCCCATAATCACTTAGCCTTTCAAAAAGTCCTTTTGCTTTCCCTACGCCATATGTAGAAGTAATTGACTCCTCTTCACCCGGCATATCTTCTCTTATTGGCTGATTTCTATTGTCGGCAAAAGCAACAATACCTCCACCCGCCATAGCTGCTTGTTGTTCTGGGGGGAGGCGGTTGTATATGCTTGCCATGCCTTTACGCTCTGAAGCACGCACGCCTTTCTCAACCATGATAGCCTGAAGCTGCTCAAAGTCTCCTCGTGCTTTAGCAGCGGCTTCCGCTGCAATCAATTGCTGATCGCTCAGTTTGCTGACAATATTGGCAACATTTTCGGGAGCCTCAACACTACCACCATCTGCATATCCAACCAGACCCCCGTTAGCCATCATCTTGCTCAAACCATAAGCACCCAAGCCGAGCGCACCTGCGGTTTGCAACGCACTTGGCGGAGCCTGATATATAGAGGTAGTAGATTGTTGACCCAGAGGCAAGCCACGGATCAAGTCAGACATGAACCCAAGCTGTTTATACGGGTAGTTCTGCTGGTTGAGGAAGTCCTGATAGGCTTGTGTTAAACCCTGTTGCTCCAGTGCTTGCTGCTGTGCGCCCGCTGCGGATTGAGCTTGTATCGCTCCTTGCTGTTGGGCGAACTGTTGTTGACCCAACGCGCCAAGTTGACCCGCCGCCTGTAGACCCGTCTGTAGTCCTTGAAGTCCTAGATTAGCACCGAACTGACGAGACTGTTCGCCAAGCTGTTGAGCCTGCATACGCCGCGCCATATCCTGATTGAACTGACCGGCGGCTTGTTCATAGGCGGTTTGATACCCCCTGCCGCGAATATCGCCAAGCTGCATGCCTAGATTACGCTGGCGCTCTGCCTCCATTAGCCCTTGACGGGAACCACCGAACGCACCCATCTGGGCGGCTTTGGCAGCATTTTGTTGACCCATAATGTCGGAGGAGCGTTGAGCCTCACGCAACTGCGGAGCCATAGCCTGCTCGATAAACGGGGACATGTACTGCCCAGCAGCCATAGGTGTAAACTGACCGCCAGAGAAACGCCCTGCTTGGTATCCAGTACCTAGCGCACCAAGTCCAGATGCTGCGGCAAGACCAGAACCCATAGCTGTTTGCTGGGTCGGACCAAGTTGCTGTGCACCCTGAAATGCTTGCTGCTGGAGAGGAGAAAACCCAGCGATACGGTTTGCATCGTAGGTTTGATAAGGTTGTGCTGTTAGAGCTTCACCTTTAGCTAAAACTTTTTGTGCTGACGGCTTCGCCCATTCGGGCAAGTCCGTTATTTGCGTTTGTTGCTGTTGTGGAGAAGGAGCTGCTGGTCCGCACATAAATGCACCTCAAAAAGTATATATCATCTGCGTTGCTGCTTCTTTGAAACCCATACGGTTCCAGAGTTTTGCTACACGCAGATCAGTCATTGCAGAAACAAGCAGCCGCTTAACTTTGCGGCGTTTGAGTTCGTCTAAAACAGCCCGTACAAGTTTTTTGCCAATACCGTTACGATGCTCTTTTAAAACGAAAACTGTATCTTCTGTTGCGATAAGGTCTTGGTTGTGCATGTCGTTGGTTATGTATACATTGCCATAGCCACATACTTGCCCATCAAACCGAAGCACAAATGTAAGTAAATCACCCCGTTCACAAGCATTTCCATACTCATGGAGCCTTGGGTTATATGGAGAGTACTCAAACCCTTGCCCACTAAGTCTCTCAACCATTTCAAGATAGTGCTGTCGATACAGGGGTTCTAGCTCCCTGTATGTATCGGTGAACTTCTCTAATGTAATGGTATAGCTCATGCCGGTAGATATTTATCTGCTCGGGAGTTGGCAGCTATTTTACTTTTGCCGACTGTCTTACCCCTAGCTTTCTGAACTCTATCCATCATGGCGTACAACTTACGGGCACCGGACTCTGTAGAACCGTTGCCTAGTTCAGACACGATACGTGCGGGGATCACAAACTCACCATCTGCCAGCCGAGCCGGTTGTTTATTCCCAATCATTGCAGGGATAGAGTCAGACACTCCATCACCGGGGCCACGCAGTAGGCGTCCACCATCAGAGTAGCCGCCAAGATCAGAGATGCCGCCCTGAGCAAAGCTCATCTGCCCGTTCATTGGATTAACGCCAGTGTCTGTACCGGAAGCCAGCATCTCACGAGGTACGGGGGTCTGCCATGCGTTCGCGTACTGGCTTTGCGACAGTCCTGCTTGCGGGTAGTTAGCGTTCATAGCACCAATCGGACCGCCATCTGCAAACGGTATCTGGTACGAAGCTTGGTAGCGCCTCTCTTGCGGCGCAGACTTGGGTTGATAAACACCAGCGTTTAAATACCCCGGTCCAAGTTTGCTGGAATAGCCAGCACTATACCCCGTGACATCAGACATACCTTCCGGGGTTCGTAAAGCATCAACACCAAGGTTAAATCGCCCGCTGCCAAACGGATAAGACGCATTTAAATTTGCAGAGTAAAGTCCTTGTGGGGCGTCATCTGGTCTGTTTAAACTTGCAGATACGCCAGCGCCGTCTTTTCGATAAGAAGCCAAAAGACCATGCACAAGGGTTTCTTTTTCCCCTTGCTTCATTTTGCTTAGGTTTATCCCAAGAGATGCCTCGTCAGTCCCCAAACCAGCCATAAGATTCTGTATCTCTGTATCATTTATCTTATGCTTTCCAACATTGACAAAAGGCTCAACACCGGATTCACCGCCATCTTTATAGCTGACAGTGCCGCCTTCAGCGGCGGTTGGAACGTACTGCCCCGAATAGTACCGCTGCTCTCTACCAAAGTTTTGGTTTAAACTATCATAGCCGGGAACATCTGGCGTTGGAAAAGGCGTGGTTATATTAGGCTGATATGTGTAGCTGTATGGATTGGGACCTGAACCTTGTGGCGTTGGAAATTCTTTTGGTTCTTGCTCAAGAAGAGGGGAAGCTAGAGCGGCTGTTGTCATTAAACGCTGTTTAGTGGTATCGCCCATGCCTTGCCACAAGTTAGACAAACCTTGAGTTGGATTTTCGGCAATCTTCCCTAGCCCAGCATATGCGTCTCCCAAAGTTTGACTGCCTAGGATTGGTGCATTAGTAGTTGCGGCTGTTGCAGCTGCTGGATTAGCCATTGCCGCTGCTGCGTTTCCAACCTCGGCTCCTGTAACAACAGGAGCAGCAGTCCCAGCGGCTGTACCCGCAGCAGCCAAACCACCCGCCAATCCAGCACCACCATAAGCACCCAAACCAGCCATTAGACCTTTTTTGAGATCACCGGTCATTAAGCCTGTGCCGCCACCAACCATGAGAGCAGCCATAGGAGCACCAACTCCAGTTGCAGCAAGCGCAGCGCCAGCAACCATTGGAAGAATCTTTGACAAGAATCCAGCCTCAGGTAATCCCGTGTCGGGGTTAATGGTCAATGACCCACCATGTGCTTTAGCAATAGCTTGAAGCCCGTGAACTTCTCCGGGCGTCATGTGAATTAGTACTTTATCTTCGCCGCGACCTTTGGCGGCTAAATGTTGGGCAGCGGCGTGTAAGCTCATGTATGCCTCATTGGGTGAAAGTTAACAGATAATATCATGTCGGGGGTCTTGACACAAATGATAAAGTAGCCACCACAGAGGGGATGGATGGCATAGGAAATGGGGAAACTTGGGCGGCGTAGGCTTCCATATACAAAGTGGCGTCAGTTACAGCCGCCCACAGTTCTACGGTGTCAGTAGCTTCAAGCGCAACATAAAAGTTAGCCGCCGCAATTAGGTAGCCGTCTACACCGCCGTGCGATGAAGGGACATCAAACTTACTGGCTGTCCCCGGTACATCCACCCCGTTAACCTTAAGCCAGACAAACCCGGTGTGAATCTGGGTATCTGTATTAGCCCACTGAATACTAAATTGGTAATTGTATATACCCGGAACATTTACGCTAATACCGTCTGTGCCGTCATTTTCACAGTCATTTATATAATCATTAGTATCAAATGTTATCTGCGTTGCGGTATTTGCAGTAAATGTTAAATCAGTTGTCCGTTGGATACCAGCGTAGGGAAATGCCAGATACCCGCCGCCCGGGTGTGCATTTGTGCCCTGCTTGGTATCTCCTAATACATTTGACAGGGTTGAACTCAGCCCGTTGAAATACAGGCGCAGGACGTTGGTATATTGATCCTGATACTGCTGACGAAACTCCGTCGGCGCAACCGGCAATACCGGGGCAACAGGCGGCAATATTGTGGCTTGGCGTAGGGTTAAATGGGTCATTATCTGCGTCCGTCAGGGCGTACATCCAGCCTCGGGGAGCCTAGCTGCCAAGACACCCCCACATCAGAGGAGCTAATCTTGAATGCCATCTGCCTGCCACGGATACGCACATAGGCGTACTGGGTGAACTGCTGGACGTTGTAGGTCTGCTGATTCTGGTAGTTCTGGGCGCTCACTACATCTGGGTAGTCTGTACTGCCGTAGTTTGCACCGGGGTTCTGGCGCGGGCGCACGGTAAAGGTTACCGAGGGGTTGTTCACCGCCGAGCCGTCAAATGTCACATCAGGGATGATGCGCCAGACCATGCCGAAGTTATGCCCGTCCCCAATATCGAAGTCGGAAGACTGGCAGTACGCCTCAATAGGCGAAGGCGGGTTTGTGGTGCCGTCATCCACCCCGGACTCATGGTATATAAGCTGCCCGTTATATCCGGCAGCACTAGGGAAATCCCTTAGTGGGGTGTCCAGCCAAGCGGTGCGCTCCATTGTCCCGTAGTACCAAGTGCGCTCAAGGTGGTTAAATATGATGTACCGATCCACCACAGTAGAGTTTGCCGAGCAGTAGAACCACCAGATTTCGTTATAGCCCTCGTTAGTCCCGGCAAAGAACTGATACGCCTGCTGGATGTTAATGTCGTCAAACACGTACTGGCGCAAGGTACAGGGTAGGGTTTCTACCCGTCCTGAGTACATATAGAACTTATCCGTGCCCATCCAGTAGGTCACGTTATTGGCGGTAGCCACGGCGTTGGGGGACACAATAGAGATGTTCGACCCCATGATCTGGAACCCCCAAACATAGGGCGGGCCAAGATACTGCATGGAATAGAGAGCCGCGTCTGTCCAGACCAAGATTTCCTGACGGGCTTGGAGCGCGGTAATGATCTGGGAGCCTTGGCTCAGGCGGTAGTCCCCAGCCTGATTTGTAGTGGAAGGGGTCCAGTCGGCATAGTTTTCTTGGTCTGACCAGCGTATCAGCAGGGGGTCTTGGGCGGTGGAAAACAGCACCCCGGACGGGTCATTACAGCCAAACGCTATAACAAACCGGGAAGCGTCCGAAACCCCCACCGTATTGACCAAAGAGGGGCAACTGCTGTCAATAGCCACCGAGGAACCGCGCACCGTGATTGTCCCGCCAGCCTGCATAAGTTGACCACGGTTATATACGTTGGGGTTACTATCAACAGCCCAGTAGTACAGCGCCCCGCCCCGTGGGTTGAAGATCAAGTCCTGACCAAAGTTGGCTTGGCTCCACAGGCGAAGCTGCACCCCAATACCCAGACCTGCGGGGGCTGATACACCCCACCCGGTAGTAGAGTAACCTGTAGTCGATCCTCCCCAGCCGCCCGCGCCCCATCCCACATCGGTGGTGTAAATGTCAGAGCCGGTGGTTATCTGGTAGTAAAAATTGGCAGAGACTGCGGGGGTGCCGGACGATGAGGCGGTGCCGTTTACAACGATGGAGTAGGTGGTTGTAGATATAAAAGTGATTTGGTGCTCACCGTTTATGTCGGCGGCTAACACCCCATTTACCGGACCGGAAGTGCCAGTAATACTTACAAAGTCACCCGTCTGGGCACCGTGCCCGGGGTCGTTTACCACGAGGGTTGTCTGGGTTCCTGTATTTGTGCTGGTGTTAGTCGTAAAGGCATTGCCGACCGTAAGGGCTGTTTCGCGGATAGGCGTTATGTCGTAGTAATTGCCGCCCGAGCCGTTCTGGATGTAGTACTTTAAATTAGTACCAATCGCCATCAGGTTGTACCCGGACAAGTTCAGCCAATTAAAAAGGGTGCGGCAAACCCCCCAGAATGACCCGGTAGTGGGTTGTAGGGCTGTTACCAGACCCCCCGATGAGAATGTACTGGCGGGCGAAGTTACATTTTCGGTGCCGGTATCTTTAGTCCAGCCGCCAATCTTTTCGGGGTAACCAGAGCGCCAGCGAACCTTATTGGATTCAAACCAGCCCCCCTCGTTGGCTAAAGTCGTGGATTCCCTGTTTACACCCGGGCGAAATTCAAGTTTTTGGAGTGGCATAACGTATCCTACGACAGAAACACAGCCCGCTCGTCAATTCGGCGGTTCTGTAAGCCTTTGAGAATTTTACCCCCAGCCATACAGTATTTCAATAACTCTTCGGCTGCGCCTTCTTTGTCGCCCCGGTTGAGCTTTTGCCGGAGCGTACTGCGCTGGAGCGTCCCAAGCCCGACGTTAAAACTAAAAGACACAAGAGCATCAAACATCCCTTGGCTAAGCTGGGCAGTGATAAGTTTATCAACACCTGATTCAAAGCGAGATAAGTCTGCGCGTAGGATTCCATCTACTTCTTCCGGCGAAAAAACCCGATTATCTTCCGGGCGTAGTTGATAACTGTCTCTTTGATCGATTGGCATTTTGCCTTGATCTGGGTAAAGAACATGACCGACTCCTATCGTCCATAACTTGGCTGGACAGCGGTAAGGCTTGTTCCTCACACCCTCATGGTGACGGATCATCTTAATTGCCTTGTCGCTGACCTTCATACACTTACATCCACCCGCCCGGTTGTCAGGTTGGCATCATGCTCCTGCGCTTTACACTTGGCTTCTGTCGCCTTGATCTGTTTTGCTTCCTCATCCACCAGAGCCTGCATCCGCTTCAGGTTCTCCGCATGGCGCAGATATGCCTGTTCACTCACCCGGTGAGCGTGGATCAGGTTGCTGGCATCTACCTTCATTTGCCAAACGCCCTACCACCAAAATGAAAAGCGATGATGCTGGCAAACAGGGCTTGGGTTTCGTTGTCCCACAGGTGTTCTGCCATCTGCTCAAAAGATATGTCGTAGCGGAAGCCGTGAATAATCAGGGCAAGGTCAATCCCTACCAAAAGAAAGAAGAATCCGTAGGTAATGACCGGACGCACACTTGCCCGGAGGTTCTTCATCCATTGGCTTGTTCCCTCATTCAGGGATGTATCATGTGCATATACCGCCTGCATCTCGGCGGTCTGGGCTGCAATCAATGACTGCTTCTCTGCGGATTTTGTCTCGATCTCAAGCTGCTGAGTATGTATGTTCTCAACTCGCTCCTGCGCCTCAAACCCCAGCTTTCGCAACTCCATCTCCCGCTGAACCTGAAGTTGGGCAAGTTCCATCTCATGTCTTTTGTCTGACCGATCTTGGAAAAAATCAAGTAGCTTTGGCAAGCCGCCCATTAGAAACGATATTAAAGTGGAGAGAAGTGTCAGCATTATTTGACTCCAGTTAAATAGTTGGCAATCGGTCTAGCCATTTCCTCTGGCAGTTTGGGTAGCAAATCCAGCAACCAGATAAGGGCGCACCCATAGCAGAACAGCTTGAACCACTTGGCAAAGCCGTCTGTAATCTCTTTGCAAAGCCATTTGCTCATCGCCCCGTAAATCGGTAAATGATTGAATCAACCACACCAATGATGATGAGCAAGGTTGCCATCACAACCACACCAAAGGCAATAATGATCTTATTCATCTTCCACACACCGCAGCAGAGCAAAAGGTAATCGCCTCATACGCCGCCCATGCCAAGAAGATGCCAGCCACAATCGCTATGCCAACGCCAAGGATGATCTCATTGAGTTCCTGCTCACGCCGCTTGCGCCTTGCCTCGGCAACCGCGTCTTTCTGCATCTGCTCGGCATTAGCGGCATCCATGTCCGAAGCGCGTTTCTTGATGGACTGCCAGACATCCATGTTGTTGGTAGAAAAAAACAGGTTTTGAAGCTCCTGTTCAAAGTCCCGCTGAGCCTTGAGTGCTAGTTCTATCTCAATGGCCTTGCCCATTGATGAGCCGCCTTTTCTTTTTGCCTGAGCAACGGCAGCGGTAGCGGTATGTTTTGCTTCAAAATACTTCCCAATCATCGGCCCCAAGCTGGCGACATCGTCCACGGTTTTGCTTGCCTTTTTGATTAAGGCAACCGCAGACTGTACTGCTGCTAGGGCTGAGACCGGATCAATCATTTTGTCACCACTTTTGAGGGCCAACAGCCCAGCAAGTTGCACTGATTCGGGTTCCCTTTGTAACAGGGGTAACTTGGTGCCGCAAGTTAGACGGAAAAGCTACAACAGAACCGCGCTTTAGCTTTGGAACCTGCGCGTATTCAATTTCAAACTCACCACCTTCAAACTCACTTGGGTCGTTCAAAAGACAAATAACGGTAATTTTTCGCTCGTAGGGACCAATACTATACGGATTTGAATCTGTATGCCATTTGTAATATTGACCCGGTTCATATTTAGCAATTTGAGTAACTTCTGGAAACTCCAATGTACGCTGCCATCCAGCCTCTTTATTGGCATGAACAGCATAGTTATACATAACCCCGGTTAGCCAATGGTGGGATGGGAATGCGGCTGAACTACTATTGCGTACTTGGGTATCCATATTTCCGTGGGCTAACTCACCGGGCTTTAGCTCTAGTGTAAGAATATTGCCATTTAACACCGTAAGAAGTGCATCATCAATACCGTTTTCCCAAAACCAACACGGAAAGAAATTCATCCCAATGTCCCGTAACGTGTGCCTTCAACCGCCCAAGTAATATTTGCATTTGAGCCTGTTGTGGTGCAATATCCCGCCGCGCCTCCTGAAGTGGCTGCTGGTGAGTTAGATGTAACACCTGCCTGCGGTCCAGTTCCTGCTGTAATAGCACCGCCCCCCCATATTTCACCTGCATAATATGCGTTTGCACCAGTATTACCCGAAGAACCTAGGTTACCCCCAGAACCACCGCTACCACCACTAGAATATGTATTTGGGCTTATATATGGAACCCAACCATAAAACCCAGCGCCGCCACCTCCGCCAGATGTATTCCCACCAGTAGAGCCAGAACTACCGGCAGAAATCTGTGAAAAATTAACATTTGAACCTACTGTGGCGCTACCTGCACCATTTAAATAACCTGCACCGCCACCACCACCACCGCCACGAGCACTTCCAGAGTTTTCTCCGTCATTGTAAGAAAAACCTGCTCCTGAACCACCGCCACCTCCGCCACCTCCGATAACATTATTGTTAGTAATTGTGATGGGAGAACTTACTGTTAAAGCTGGACCACCAGCCCCGCCCGGGGCATCTCCGCCCCTACCAACAATATAACCATTGTTTGTGATTGATACGGTAGAGGCAACCGGCAATGTGCCTACAGTAAAAGCAGAGGTTGCAATAGAGCTAGAGCCTACATAGACTCCAGAATCTATACTTACTGTGGCTATTACACGATCAATACCATTCCAGCCAGCCGCCGTCATTGCGCTGTTTAAACTGTAATTTGTTGTAGTCGCAGAAATAGTAGCGTTAAAATTAAACGCCGAACTAGCCCCCGCAAGTACGCACAAAACGCCGGACATTATGCCAATCCTCCACCAGATATAACAGCTTCTGTTGCGGAAATGAAGACAACTGTTACTAAACCGCGTTGTGTCAAAGTACGGTTCCCTGTGTTAGCTGTCCCAACATATCTAAGTGTAAGTCCACCACCCTGAGTTATGGTAATGGTCGAGCCTGAATTGTTATAGATCGACACCACATCGTTGGTAGCAAACACACTGGCGGGTATCGTAATTCCTGCGGTTACCTGCACCAGACTGCCCCGGTCAGATAGAACCAAAGTCCCAGTGGTTGAACTAGCCGCTAAGGAACGCATCCCGTCAGTAAAGGCGGTAGTAGATACGGTGGTATCCGCAGTCTTGGCAGCTTGGGTAGTGGCTGTTACCGTGGATGCTATGGTGCCCCCGGCGAGTACATTCGTGGCGTTTGTAGCGTTGGTTACTGCGGTTGCTCCTATAGCGGTTGCTATGTCAGGACCAGACGCAACTGAAATTGCGCTTGTTCCATTCCCACGCAAAATACCGCCGCTTGTAAAACTGGACGCCCCAGTACCGCCGTTTAAAACCGCCAAGATGGAGGTCAGGGTAGCTGCGTCTGGGATAGCAAAGTTGGTTCCATCTGACCAGACTAGGAGGGTTTTGCCCGCTGGGATCGCTGCGCCCGTGCCCGCTGCCGTGGTATTGCCAATAACCGTGGAGTTGTAGACCGTGGCTGTGTAGGCGCTGGCGTTCTTGACGATGTACTGCTTACTGACCGGCGGGGCATAGACGGCAAAGTTGGCACCTGTGACGGTGTCCAGAATCAGCATCGCCCGTACAGACTGATTGGCACTTGAGGTCCCAGTCGGCCCGTTTAAATAGGTAAGCGCTTGGTTAGCTGATGCCGTGGTAACTGAAACCGAGCCTGCAACAGCCGCCTCCAGAACCGTGGACAGGTTATCGTTGGTTGTATTGCCCCACGCCCCGGCTTGCGTACCGGTGGTAATAAGCTCAATACGTAGGTTCGGGGAGTATGTACTCATGGTAGGTTCCTTTGTAACTACGGCATTTTAAGATGAAGTACAGAGTAAATGTCTCATCTCTTGTATAGATTTTGCACTTCCTGTTTGTATTCACGCATATTTTTCACAAATTTTGATCCAAGAATTACTTGTTCCAATTTCCGCTCTTCTGGTAGCCTTGTCCTCATTGATATTTCAACCTCCTCTTTTTTTACCAAAATATACTGAGCAATTGGAGTTCCTTTTTCAATCAGCATACTGTTTTCTTGGGTTTTCCAGAAAAACTGAGGATTTAATGGCACTTGTCCGTACTCATAAGAAAGGTATCCAGTAGCAGTTTCAAACCTTGGATCGTCAGAATATGCAACGGGTATTTCAAGCAAATAGTATCCTTTAGGGATGATGACTGACCAAGGTGATTGATACTTCAAAACCCCATTAAAGGAATAACTCCAGTTGTTAAAATAATTTTTAAATTCTTCTGGTTTATGAATTTCTATCTGGTCAATCCCTATCATGTCTTTTTGGTTTAAAGGTGTTCTCCAAAAAAGACTATCAGCACTTGTTTTTTCGATATAAACATCTTGCCATGCCCGTAAAATCCATCCAGACCTTATTAAACTGACAATCCCGGGGCAACGGCTTGTATGTGAATATTGAAATGTTCCAAAATCCGGTTTTTTCCTTTGTTCAGAAAAGTCTATAGCCATTTTTCTAAGCCACTCATGTTTTAATTCTTTTGCTGGAATTATGGGCATTGTTTTTTGAACTTCTGGAATTAACGTCAAAAATTCTAATTTTTGTTTTTTCTTAAACATTTTGTTTTTTCTTTAATGTAAAATCAAACGCAATACTTTTTCTTAAACCTTCAAAAGTCAATGCCGGAATTGCATGAGACAAATCAGATAACCAAATAAATAGATCTCCTTCTTTAGGGTACATAGTCCAAGAATCAGAGTTAGATACCGTATAGTTTTTTATCGGGATGTTTGGTTTGCAATCTTTTTGGTTTGGATTAATAAAAACAATTTCATTTGATCCTTTGGGGATTTCAACATAATAGGTTCCAGATAAGCAAGATCCATAATGTGCATGGCGAGGATGATGTGATCCGCTAGGCATACTATTTAACCAAAGTCTGTGAATTTTTGGAACCCAATCATCAGTCATGTATCCTAACTGTTCAAGAAACTCCTTTGCCTTTTCTTCTATATCGCTAACAAATTCTCCTACTCCACATTCATTTAAAAATACAGATTCGTTTGAATAATATTCATTTAAAGTGGTATCAAACCCATTGCCGCTAGGCTTTAAGTTGTTGGTATCAAACCATTTTGCAGTACTATACAAATGTGATGGCAAATGCTGTACTCCAATATTTGTGACAAATGGGGAATGAAGTTCCATTAAGTGGGCTTTGGGTTTTTGTCTTTTACACTTTGTATAGCCGCTTTCCAAGCGTCTAAGCCAGAATGAAAAATAATATCTAATTGATCTGGGATGCTTGGATAATCTTCTGCTCTGCGCTGTGCATAGGTGAGACCATCCCGTCTAATCTGCTCATTTTTTGCGGCTGTTTGGGTGTACTCTTCTACAGAGATTGAAACAAAAGTTGATTTTTTTTCTTTACTTTCATATGGCAAACAGAAAATTTCGCCTGAAAAATAGTCTTTAAAATACTGGTTCATAGCGGATTCTCATATGTTGGGTGCGGATTACGAAAATCATTAGATATTGGTTTTGACATGCTCATGGCATGAACACCATCTGGAATACTTGTTGGGTCGAGAATATCTTCTACTCTTTCGCCAGTTCGTAAGGCATGGATACAATAAGCCACAGTATTTGCTTCTAAAGCCGTTAACTTATGAAATTTATCTGCTTTGATATAAATCATGTGAGGGGCAACAAATCGAGTTGTTTTTCCTTCTACCTCTACGTCAAGTCCTCCAGATGCAAGTAGTGTTAAATGGTCAAAAGCATGTGTATGACCTTCTTCAATATCACCAGCATTTTCAAAATGCATCATGCGACTAAAAAGGTTTGCTACACAGCTAATTGCAACTTTTGGTGTACTCATTATGATGACTCCAACCCATCTTTATAGGCAGTATTATTTCCTAAAATAGAAATTGGTATTTTATCATAATACCACTGCCATTTTGTTTTATCTAATTTTGCTTCTGGATGTGGTTTCGGAGGATAAAAAACATCATATTCAGCATCATAATGATACCCAATACCTGCATAATTTGCTCGTAAAGGTTCCTTTCCATCTGGTTTCCAATCAGGACCGACATGAAAATTTGCAACTGTGTTATATGATGTTTGTATCCAATTTTTTGGATCACCTAAAGTTCCAGTATCAATAAATTCCTGCTCGGCAACAATAACACGTTGCACAATGCCGTTTATTACTTCTGCAAAATGGCTCATGCTACATAATTCCCAGTTGAATTAAAAGTATGATATGTATATCCCCCAGAAGAGGTAACAGTACCGCCGGTTCCTCGCTGTGCGCCTGCGTATCGAATAATAATTATTCCAGAGCCACCAGAAGATGAACCGGGAGCAGAATAAGCAGAGCGACCATTACCACCAGCACCGCCGCCTGTATTTGCTGAACCATTAGCACCCGGAGCAGATTTACTACCACCTGCGCCCCCGCCTAGTCCACCAGAACCGGGGCTACCTGTTGAATATGTTCCACCACCACCGCCGCCGCCATAATAATTGGTATCTGACCATTGAATACCATTACCACCAGCACCGCCATTGCCTTTATATCCCGTTGCAGGGAATCCTGATTGTGCAGCACCTCCAGCTCCGCCAGCACACCAAGTATTGTCACCTCCGGGGCCATAGCCATTACCACTAGGGCCCCCCGTAGCGCCATTGGCCGAGCCACCGCCATTACCTGTTGCCATTGTTGTTGGCCCATAAGTAATGCTACTTGCAGTTCCAGCAACTCCGGGTGAACCACCACCCCCAACAGTCATAACATAGGTTGTTCCAACGGTTACTGTTCCTGATGTAGATGCAGTGCCACCACCACCTCCTGCTCCTGCGATATATACTACATTCATGGATCCACCGCCACCGCCAACAACCAAGTATTCAATAGAATAAGTAAATGCTGCTGCGGTTACAAACGATGTGGCTGAAGAATAATCAGACCATGTTCCATTTGAATCCTTATAACGTACTCTCCAGTAATATGTAGTGCTATTAGCAAGACCACTGCTTATATTGTAAGATGTAGATGCCGCGCCAGAAGTACCGGTATCAATTACAGTAGTTCCAAACCCACTACTAGTAGAAACTTGATATTGAGCATTTGCAAAAGTAAAGCCTTGAAGGGAAACAAAAGCTGTTGCAGTTAATGTAATTGTATAATTTGCTCCAGTTGATCCATTTGCTGGAGAGATATTTACTGGCTGAACAACAGCAGGTAAAACAGGAGTTCCATTTGATGCCGCCGTTACTCTACCTTTTGCGTCAACTGTAATATTTGCTGTTGTATAAGACCCCGCTGTTACTCCGCTATTTGCAAGTGTTGAAGTTCCTGTGACATTGGCTGATCCATTAAATGAGGCAGATGTCCAAGTGACATCCCCGGTCATTCCAATGGTTCTGCCAGTAGCTAGGGTTGTAGAAGTTGTTGCATTACCGCTAAGAGCAGCAGTAATTGTTCCAGCATTAAAGTTACCAGAAGCATCCCTAGCAACAATCGTAGATGCCGTATTTGCGCTTGTGGCGTTTGAAGTAACGGTAAAAGTGGCTGCACTAGCTTGGTTTGCCGTAAATGTCTGGGACCCGGATAAACCCGTACCGGATACATTCATTGTCAGCGTACCGTTGTTTACGGTAGCTGGTGTGGTCCAAGTTGGGGCTGAAGTACCGGCTGAGGTCAAAACCTGCCCTGAAGTACCTGCTGCGGAGAAAGCCGTGGCTCCAGAGCCAGACTGATATGGGACGGCTCCAGCTACACCCCCGGCAAGATTTGTTGTGGTAGTAGCCGAAGTAGCAGAGGTAGCGGATGTAGCATTACCAGACAAACTAGCAGTAATAGTGCCTGCGCTGAAGTCACCAGACGCATCACGGGCCACAATAGCAGAAGCGGTATTTGCACTTGTGGCAGTCGTAGCAGCGTTTGGAATAGAGGTGGAAGCAGTCATCGCCCCAGTCCCGTTACCGTACACATACCCCGTCAGAGTCGTGGCCCCCGTACCACCGCTTGCCACAGGCAATGTTCCACTGACATGGGTCGTTAAGCCTACCTTGCCCCAAGAAGGAGCCGTACCTACACCACCAGAGATTAGAGCATTACCTGTAGCAACATCCGCTAATTTGGACAGCGCCGAAGTGGTAGACGCATACAAAATATCGCCAACTGCATAGGACGATTGCCCAGTACCACCATAAGAGGCATCAAGGGTAGAAGCGTTCCAAGTGCCAGCAGTCAGGGTTCCTACACCTGTAACTCCGGTATAAGAGCCAGACAGCCGCGCCGCTGGCAGCGTCCCACTAGAGATATTTGCTGCATTTGTGGTATCAGTGGTTGCTGAAGCCGCCAGCCCAGAAACAGCGCCGGAAGCAATGGAAATCGCAGTATCTGTAACAGAGGTTACTTGTCCTTGGGCGTTGGTCGTCAGTACTGGGACAGAAGAAGCAGAACCGTAAGTCCCCGCAGTGCCTGTATTTGTAATACTGAACTGCGTACCAGATAGGGTCAGCCCGGTGCCAGCAGAGTAAATCTGAGCGGAGCTGATTTGAGCAAAAGTAATTGCCGTTGTACCAAATGTAATTGTTCCAACCGTGTTGCAGATGTAAGTTTCACCGGCACCAGTATTACCATTGGTAACAAAGAAAGCATCCCCTTGACCCAAAGAGTTAGGGTTAAAAGGGTCGTAGGTATCCGCATCGGTAGCCCTAGTCAAAACCCAGTTTGTTGAGCCACTACCTACAGTTGTAAGCGTATAAACACCATTTTCGTAGGCGTTTGTTTGGTTATAAATAAGTACCCGGCTATTTATTGGAACAGCAATTCCATCCGCTGTAAAAGCTGCTTGGGTTCCTGCGTTGGTAAGTGTAGCCCCAACACCAGAAGAACCGTTGTTATACGTAGCGTTTAAATTCCCAGTCGTACTTGGTACTTCCACATATACAGGGGCGTGGTAATGCACACCTGATGCAGCCAACGCATCAACATACGTTTTATTGGCAATATCGTTGCCGCTGGTAGGAGAGGAAGAAACCGTGCCGTTTGTAATGTTTGCGGTAGTGATATTTGCTGTTCCAATTCCAGCAGTACCAATATCCAATAACGTAACAGCCGAACCAGCAGTATCTAAATAAACCGATCTTTCTGCTGGGTAAGTAACAAAAACATCCTTTGAGCCTACGCCAAAGTTCACCAGACTGCCCGCATTGCTTGATTCAAGAACGGTAGTACGACTCAGGGTTGTACCGGAAGAAGTGTAGGTTCCAATACCAACTTCCCAATCGCCAGTTTGTTGGTCGTTAATGGTGTAGTAAGTGGTGTTCCCATCACCAATCACGGCGAATGACTGAAACCCGGGACTTGCGCCACCAAGCGTAATAGTGCCTGTACCTGTAGAGGTGGTGGTTTCTTTAACTCGGTCTTTTACAACAAGTGCCATGACATTCTCACGATTGGGTTTTGACTACAGTCCAAGAGGTTGCCTGCGAATCGTTTATCGTAGACCAACCGGGAGACTGTGCATCATTTGACTGCGCCCACGCCGCATTTTGTGCATCATTGATAACCTCCCACAACAATCTAGCAGTGATCTCATCAACACCAATTGCGCCGTCTGTAATGGTAGCAAAAAACACAGCGAACGCCAATATAGTGTCAGCGGCTACAGCGGTTTCGTTGACTGGTGCATTAAATATGGATGGGGCTACAGAAGTTGTAAAAGTGGCGCTAGAAAGTTCGGAAATTAAAGGAGCAAAATCGGCTCTTGCGGCAACGGTTTCAGAAACCGACGCACTTTCATCCATAAATACGTTATAGGTTATGGTAGGGTCTAATGCTTCAGATGCGGTAGCTGTATCAGAGAAAGATACAGAGAAAACCGCAGAAGCAGAAGAAGCATCCGTTCCAGTAGCCGTTTCAGGCAAACTAGCAATAAAGTCTACTAGAGCCGCGAAATTTTCACTGCCAGTGCTCTGTTCTTGAACAGAAACAGCAAAATCAATTAAAGTGAATGTAGTCTCTGAAGCAGCTACTTGTTCAATAGTCAGTACTGCAAAATCAACCAAAGACGATGACGTATCCAAGCCAAGCGCCGTATCTGCTGCATCTGCACTAAATACAGATGGCGCAACAAACGCTTGGTCTGTTCCAACTACCGTATCGGAAAAATCCGTAGCAAAACCAGCCGCCGCAGAAAACGCATCTGCGGTTGTAGACACAAACTCTTCTACAGCAGTGTCAAATATGGCTCCGCCACCCAACGAAGAGAAGGGTACGTTTGCAAACGGCGTGAATCCGAACACAAGGGTTTACCCTTATGCAGCGTCAAGGCTGAAAGTGTAGGTTACGTTCAGAGTATCACCGGACACAACTACGCGATCCCCGGGAGATTGGAAATCTGCCTCAGAGAACAGTGTGCCAGAAGTACCACTAGACACCGTACACAAGAACGCACCAGCTACCGTACCGCCAGCACCAGTAATACTGAACTGAGCGGGGGAAGCTGAATTGCTAATAACAGACGGATCAGCAGTGGTAGCCGTGCCGAATGTAACAGCTTTACGTGAACCAGAATAATTAGTGAACTCCGTCCACCCTGCATGAGAAGCCAGCGTATCCGCAGCGGCGTAAGTGGTGCCAGAACCCGGGCCAGTCACAAGACCTAGATAGAAAGCGGCGGTATACGAACTACCCTTGAAATACTGGGTATTCATATCCTGCAAACCTACGTTTACAACGAGGTTGTGCATCTGATCTTCCCATTTCAGCTTGCCATCTTTGTCAAAGCATTGGACGTGAAAAACACCTCCCGCCTTGCTGTTTTCAGAAAAACCGGTTTTAGCAACCAGCCCAGCCGAAAGGCTGTCAGAAGAATTTGCATTGTCGATGAACATAGTCGCTCCTTACAAAAGTCGAATAAGCGCAGAACTGCTGGTATTAGCAGGCATCTGAACGGTGAATGTTGCTGTTGAGGTTTTGTCGTTTCCAAAGTCCAACACACAGACCGCCCCATTAGCTCCGGGCTTATAAATCAAAGCCCCCCGCGCTGTCAGGGCAGAGTTCCATGTGGGAGAGGAAAAGTCAATGTACACAATGCTGCCCGAGGTGGTAGCTTCCGTGGCAACTGTCGCCGTAATGACTTGCCCGCCAGCGGTGTACCCACTCGCCACAACTTCACCCGTGGTTGTATAGGCGGTAGTTGTCTCGTCCAAGGTGGCTGAGTTTGTGTAAAGCGCCATGTAGAAGGTGTCGGAGGAAAAGTTAATTCCACCGCTTGCCATATTGGAGCGCAGCACATTACAGGAGAAGTTTCCAGTAAAAGCCATATCAAGTCACCGCCTGCCGGTATTGTCCGTTTCTGTAGGCATCACCACGCTCCAGACCATCGCCCAGACGTTTAGCCAGCGCAAGAGCCTCTTGGTATTTACCGTTATAGAGTGTCACCATATCTGGCTCACCCTTCATAAACGTATAGGCTTCTACCAAAGAGCCATACAACATAACGGAATCAAAGTTATCACCCAACCATGTACGCCCATCAGCCGCAACGGTAATGGACTCTGGATAGTAATAGTAGTGCAACTCTACGTTGTAGTTTGCGTCAGGTGTTGGTCCAAGAATAAACGTCAATTCATCAGTAATGACAGGGCTTGGATCGTTGGATGTAGTTGGTCCAAACAAAGCGTAGTACTTCGGGATTGCTGTATCTGTTGGGTTGGGATACGCTTGCCGAATAAAGTTCACATCTTTGTTCAACAAATACTCATAGTTGCCCGAACCATCTATCACAGCCAGCGAATAGACTGACAGAAAGTCGTTTGGGGCGGATAAGTATTTATTTCCAGTAGATGTAACGCCTGTCACATTCTTACGAATAGACGGAAACTGAACCGTGTTGTAGATACGCTGTTCAGCTTGTTTAATGAACGTGTTGATTTGCGTAGTCGAGGACACAGAACTCCCGTCAGCGAGGTAAGTCGCCGGGAATTGGTTTTCTGTGTAGCTCTGAATTGCCGCTACAAGTTCATCATAGGTCATATATCAACCCATCGGGCCTCTTGCCATAGTGCCTTTGGTAGCCGCGCCAGTCCCACGGATTTTGATTCCGGTGGTCTTGGTGGGTTTATTACCAGCATCCTTGCTAACAGCACCAACGCTCATGTCGTAGGTGTCGAGCTTGCTACGGTTTGTCCTGCTGTTCATGTCTGCCATGCCCTCTTTATAGCGGGCGGCATAAGCTGATGCTGCTTTGTTGTTTACTGCCATGATTAGCCCCGTTTCTGTGCTGCAATTTTTGCCAGATTACGACCCATAGATTTCATATCAGCATTGGTTTTACCCCTGCTGCCGCTGGTCGGTTTACCGCTTTGAATGCCAACGGTGGGACCATCATTGCCAAGGTTTCGACCTTTGGTCTTGCCTTTTTGAGCAATACCATCTGCTGCGCGTGTGTATGCCATTTTTAGCTCCTTATGTCGTTGCAATTGTAACTATACCAAGAGATATACCCAATACCAAATTGTTTGGCGTTAGGGCAGTGTCAAAATAACTAGCTCCGCCTACAGGATTCCAGCCCCACTGGAACACTCGACTGCCAGCCTCAGGCGTACCAACTGCATTTGGACCGGTTCCGCCGCTAGTACTAATCTGCAATCCACTTGTACCAGACAAATAATAGCTCACGTCCGGGCGAGGCTCACGCACAGCCTGTGGGTCATAGACCGGATACATACCTAATTGCAACTGTGGCTGATCTGGCTCCCAACACTCGGGACAAACCTTGATGCTGACTTGTTTGGTCTTAATAGTCAACTTACGCAACTGCTTGAGCATGTACCTCTGCCCGCAGCGGTCACACTCCGCAATTGAGTATTTACCAGAAGCGTATTTTGGACCTGCCATGTATCACCTATAAATCATGATACGAGGCACATACCGGTTGGATGCTTTTTCCCGGTCTTCATCAGCGGCTAATTGCCACTGCTGCTCATATTCCATCTTCAACGCTGCCACCCGATTTGCATCTACATTCGGGAGCTTCATAGACAATTTATAAGCCAGACCAGCAACCATGCACTCAACCAATCGGAACGGAATGTCTTGGGTGCGTACACCATTTCCACTATCTTGGATCCGACGCATACGCCAGTAGACAAACATGTAATAGGGACTACCTATTGATCCTTGATTTGGGATAGGCCAAATATTGATTGAAGGGGGACGTGTCACATACACACTTGCCCCCGAATTATGAGTAGTAGCAACGGTGTTTTGTTGCCCGCGACCACAAAAGCTGATGTAGCCAGCAGTATTGCCAGTCTGAGTCAAGTTGCTATAGCTGATTAGCTCACTATCAATTTTGACAAATCCAGCAGCAGCCAGCCCAGTAACATCAGCCAAATAGATTGTTGTATCAGTACTACTTGTAATGGCTTGAGCTAAAGTAGTCGAAGCAGTGCTGTTCTGTTCTCCTGTCTGGCGGTTTATCCAAACCTGAATAGGACGGCCTTGAGCGTACTTATTGGGAATAGTCGAATAGGTAGACTCACTAATGCGATTGATGTTGATATCTATCTGAGGCGTACCCGTACCAGCATTGGTACGTGTCACCTGATCAAGTAGGTCAATCGTATCATTAGGCAACGCATAAATAGCTTGATTTGGGTACAGAGGAATCTGCCCCTCTTCAATCGTCCACAAATTGATACCACGATTTGCCCACTCAATGGTAAGCAAATTCAGGCTCCTGCGTGCAGTACGAAAATCATAACCGGTACGCAACTCTAACCCACAACGTTCAAACGCTTCCTCAATGAGGTCGTTAACATCAAGGTTGAAGACTGAAGTGCCTGTAGTGGTCATGTCTTACTTCATTTTGGTTTTTGCCGATTGAATAAATGCCTCAGCAGTTGGAGCACCTTTTGCACCGGGTTTACGCATCTTTTCGCCAGAGCCTTGAGCAATACGTTTACGCTTTGCATTGATATTGGCATACAGCCCTACTTCTCCACCCTCTGCGTATTGAGTGAAATCGGTATCATCTCGACGAGCTTTTCGGACGCCTTTAGGCATCTTACTGGCTCTAATATCACCCATACCACGGCTTGCCATCATACAAGTTTCCCACGAGTTTTACCCCGCTGAGCAATACCATCAGCCGCACGGACGTAACCACCTTTTCTCATGGTAGTCCGCGATTTGTTAAACGCAGATTCAGAAGCTTCAGATTTTTTCTTTTCTTCAACTTCTTTTTCCATGTCATAGCGCTGTTTAGGGGTAATGTAGTCTTCATCAGACTCATCAAGCCGTTGGGGATTTACAAACCCACGCCCTGCGCCAGCAGACTTTTTCATTTGCACATCCCGCCTTTCCTCATGGTGACTTGCATGCCCTTGGTTTTGCCCTTAGAAACAATGCCGTCTGCGGACTTATGACCAGCCGCCAAACCACCGGATTTCATGCCTGCGTGGGCTTTGGAAGCGGGAGCAGCAGCGTGGGCTTTCAGAGAGGAGGCAATACCACCTTTCTTCATTCCGTACTCTGCCTTCTCGTGTTTAATCATGGACTTAGGTGCGCCCTTCTTTTCCATGAACGAGATTTCTTTTTTAGCCATTGCTTTAGAGTCTTTCATATCACCACCTTTTGCAAATTTGCGGCCTTTGTCCGCTTGGTTAAATTCTTTACCCACAGACATGGGTACCCCAGCTTTCTTGGCAAATTCTGGGTTATGCGCCACAGCTGCCATGAAATTGCGTTGCTTCTTGCTAACGGAGGGCACTTTTTGACTCCTTGATAAAGGCATCAAGCTTGTCACTTAACTTGTCAAAGCGAGAATCAATATGGCTAACAATCTTGTCAACTTCTGCTTGAGTGACGTTATCCCGGGCAATTTCTTCCCGGGTCTTGTTCAGCAAAATAGAAAGACGCGACAATTCTTCTGATTTTTCACGCATGTTCCATCCTATCAACCCGATAAACGTGGTTAACAGAATATTCCAGACGGCTAGTTGAATGTCCATTTCAACAGTTC
>Ga0222713_10000929_pt1 | contig 33589 bp, 53 predicted proteins | sample C33_649DmetaG_FD_165061 | JGI IMG/M metagenome (GOLD analysis project Ga0222713, IMG submission 165061) | Estuarine water microbial communities from San Francisco Bay, California, United States - C33_649D | ecosystem: Environmental > Aquatic > Marine > Unclassified | place: USA: California... | reverse complement strand
ATAAATACCAAGACATCTATCACAACCAAAAGAATATAAGATGCGAATACTTTGTATAACCTCAGCCAATTCGGGTGTAGGATTTCACAGGATAATGATGCCAATAGTACATATGGAAAAAGAGTATGCGCTTATCACAGACGTACTTAATGATGAGTTATTAGAGCAGGGGTGGGATATTGTACTAATGAACAGAATGCTTAACGAGATACACGCAAAGCAAATGGACACTTGGAGGACTAAGTACGGCTTTAAGTTGGTAGTAGATAATGATGATTATTGGGAACTAAGCGAAAGCCATTTGTTGTATTTAAGATACAAGCTCAATAACATACCTAAACTGATTACTAATTATTTAGAAATTGCAGACCTTTGCACCTGCACCCACGAAAGACTAGCAACAGAGATAAGTACATATAATAAAAACGTTCACATATTACCAAACGCTTTACCTTATGGAGACGAGCAGTTTAGAGACGAGAAGTTAGATAGCGACAAGATTAGGTTATTCTGGTCCGGAAGCGGAACACACGAAAGGGACTTAGATTTAATTAGGCATCCTTTTAAAAGGTTGCAAGGTATGAATATAAGAACTGTGATAGCCGGGTATAACGATGGCGAGAAGCCGGTATGGGATAAAATGATAGATGCGTTCACTTGCGGACTAAAACTTAACCCTACTATTTACAACTATGCAAAGGTCACAGAATATATGGGAGCTTACACAGATAGCGACATTTCAATCATACCATTGGTAGATAACAAATTTAACGCTATGAAGTCAAATCTTAAAGTATTAGAAACGGCTGCAAAAAAGAATCCTGCCGTTGTTAGCTATGTCAATCCTTACCTAGATATGCCGGTGCATTACGTTAAAAGTCAGAAGGATTGGTATAAACATATACGAGATTTAGTAAGCGATGCGGATATGCGAAAGGAAAGCGGAGATAAACTATTTGAGTTCTGCAAAAAGAACTATAACTTTGAGGAGATAAATTTAGACAGAAAGTATATTTATAGTAAACTATGCCAGTAACACAATGCAGTTCAGGAAAATGGAAAATCGGACAAGGCGGTTGCGTGTACGATACCGAAGAGAAGGCTATGCAAGTATGGAAAGCTATCCTTGCAGGTGGCAAGTTTGCTGAAAGCTATACCGACTATCCTGAGTCAGCTACTAACAACGCAAAGAGGGCAATAGAATGGGCTGAGAAAAATGGTTGGGGTTCTTGCGGAGAAGCAACTGGCAAGGCAAGAGCAAGACAGTTGGCAAATCGTGAGCCAATTAGTAGAGATACTATTGCACGTATGGCTTCGTTTAAAAGACACCAACAACATAAAGACGTTCCATATAGCGAAGGTTGTGGTGGGTTAATGTTTGACGCCTGGGGCGGTACAAGTGGGATTGAATGGGCAATCAATAAGTTAAAAGAAATAGACAATAAATAATTTGCATACTTAAATTTTTTAATTATTAATCAACGGAAAATTTAATGGGGAAAGTATGCAGAAACACACACAAATATATTTGCAGGGAATGGGGTATAAAAAAACGGACTTTATTCCTTGCGAAGTGTGTGGCTCACAAGCGGTAGATGTACATCATATTGAGGCAAGGGGAATGGGTGGCAACAAAAAGGCAGATGTAATAGAAAACCTTATGGGTTTGTGTAGGAAGTGCCACATAGAATACGGAGACAAGAAACAATATAAAGAGTTTTTAAAAGAGATACACTTAAAAAATATACCCAATGGCAAAAGGTAACGAGAATAAAAACAAAATTCAATTTGGCAAACGCAAAAGAGGGTCTGCAAAGAAGTCCTTTAACAAGCATACGCCAAGAGAGAAAGCTTATAGAGGTCAAGGCAGATGAGAAAACTAAACGCTATATGGCTACTCCTTACGCATAAAGCTTACTTCCTTGCGGTATGTAAGACGGGTAAAAACGGAGATGATATGACCACCATTGGACACTACACCTATGCAATGGCAGAAACTTTAATCAATAAGCACATAGCAGACGTAGATACTTACTTAGACCAAGAAGACGCAATAGACGAAGCAAACGATATAATAAACGGAATACTATGATACAAAACGTACCAATCAACACAGTAAAGGCAAACCCTAACAACCCCAGAATAATCAAGGATGATAAGTTTGCAAAGCTCGTAAAGTCAATTAACGAGTTCCCTCAAATGCTAAACCTAAGACCTATTGTTGTAAATGATGATATGGTAGTGCTTGGTGGCAATATGAGATTAAAGGCTTGTAAGGAAGCAGGACTTAAAGAGATACCTATCATTAAGGCAAGTGAATTAACCGAGCAGCAACAAAAGGAATTTATAGTTAAAGACAACGTAGGCTATGGCGAATGGGATTGGAGCGACCTTGCTAATAATTGGGATAGCGACCAATTAGAAGAGTGGGGGTTAGATATACCTGGCTTTTCTGATGTAGAAGATTTAGGCGAAAATTTTAGCTTACCTGACGGGGATAAAGCACCATTCCAACAAATGACTTTTACATTGGCAGACGAACAGGCTACACAAATAAAGAACGCAATAGACGAAATAAAAGGTACTGAAGAGTATAAGTACGCAGAAACTATGGGCAACGAAAACTCAAACGGAAACGCTTTATATTTAATCATAATGCAATGGGCAGAGCAAAAGAAATAATAGTAAAGGTTATACCTGCAAAGATTGCTAATGAGTTTGTAAAGCAAAACCATTATAGCGGTAAGGTAGTGCCTAATAGCACACTGCACTTTGGATGCTTTTTAGACGGAAAGCTACACGGAGTATTGAGTTACGGAAGTCCAATGGTAAAAGCAAAGGTTATTCATTATGTAAAGGACACTAAATGGAATGAGGTAATAGAACTTAATAGAATGGCTTTTGATGAATACCTGCCTAAATATTCGGAAAGTAGATGCATAGCAATTACTATTAAATTAATTAAAAAGAACGCACCGCATATAAAATGGATATTAAGTTTTAGTGACGGAAACTTATGCGGAGACGGAACAATTTATAGAGCAAGTGGCTTTAAGCTAATTGGAGTAAATAAAAATACAAGTACTTACCAAATGCCAAACGGAGAAGTTGTATGCAGCTTAACAAGTTCGGCACATAGAACAAAAGAAAGCAACGGCAAAAGCGGTACTAATTGGATAAAGCAAAATGGCGGTAAAATGCTTGACGGCTTCCAAATTAGATATATATATTTAATAAATAAAACTTGTGAAATTACAGTTCCTATACTACCTTTCAGCAAAATTGATGAATTAGGTGCAGGTATGTACAAAGGAAAGAAAGTAACTTTGCAGGAAAGACAACAAGCGGTAGAAGCATAAAAGTAATGCGCTTACCATTCCAGGTAAGAGAAGGGGTGCAATACCACCCTACCGCTCAATAACAGAAGCGTAACAGAATGAGCAAAGAGCACTTAATACCATTCAAACCAGGACAATCAGGTAACCCAAACGGCAGACCTCGTAAGTATGTAAGCCTACTTAAAGAGCAAGGATATAAACTTGCTGAGATAAACGATACCATACAAGCTATGATGTCAATGGACTTAGAGGAACTTAAAACAGTATGGGATAACCCTAAGGCAACAATACTTGAAAAGACGATTGCAGCAGCTATGCGTAAAAGCTTGGAGAAGGGCAGCCTTTATAGTTTAGAAACTTTGCTTACTCGTGTTTATGGTAAGCCAAAGGAACAAATGGATATTCAAACAGATAATAGGATTGAGATAGTATTTGTAGACGGCAAGACAATTCTTTAATGCGTATAGAACTACCTAACGGACATATAAATCAAAAGAAGATACTTGACTGCGAAGCCAGGTACATTGTTGTTATGTGCGGTAGAAGGTTCGGCAAATCGGAGTTAAGCCAAATCAAATGTATTACAACTGCAGTTAAAGGCGGTCAGGTTGCTTACATAACACCTACCTATAAATTGGCTAAGGTATTCTTTGAGAAGTTATGCAATAGCCTTCCGTTCCCTAATAACAAATCGGACTTAAATATCAGCTTCCCTAATGGTGGCAAGGTGGAGTTCTTTACAGGGGAACGCTTGGATAATTTAAGAGGTAGAAAATTCAACCTGGTAATAGTAGACGAGGCTTCCTTTATACCTAACTTGGAAGACGGGTGGCTAAACTCGATAAGACCTACCTTAACGGACTATAAGGGTAAGGCTATATTCTTAAGCACCCCTAAAGGCAAGAATTACTTCTTTAGTTTGTTTAGCAAAGCAGAACCCGATTGGCAAAGCTTTAAGTTTACTACATACGATAACCCTTACATTGACCCACAAGAGATAGACGATGCCCGTAGGCAACTACCCGAGGTTGTATTTGAGCAGGAGTATATGGCGAACCCGGCTGAGAACGCAGCCAATCCATTCGGTACACAATTTATCCGTAACTGCATACACCCGGTAACAACTATGCCGATTGTAGCTTTTGGAATTGATCTGGCAAAGTCGGTCGATTGGACAGTTATAATAGGTTTAGACGAAAACGGGAATGTAGCTTATTTTGACCGCTTCCAAATGGATTGGCATAACACTAAGCAAAACATAATTAGGCTGCCTAAATGCCCTATCCTTGTCGATTCTACGGGGGTTGGCGACCCAATACTTGAGGACTTACAAAGAGAAGGGGTAATGATACAAGGCTTAAAGTTCACTTCTACAAGTAAGCAGCAACTAATGGAAGGGCTGCAATCAGCAATACATCAAGGCAAGATAGGTTATCCAGACGGGATAATTAGCCAAGAACTTGAGATATTTGAATACCAATACGGAGCGACTGGGGTTAAGTACTCAGCACCTTCAGGCTATCACGACGATGCCGTTATGGCTTTGGCTTTAGCTTGGCAAAACTTCAGCCTTAAGCGTGGGACGGGCAGATATGCTTTCTTATAATTGCAACAAGGTTACAAAAATAAATTATAAAATATTTGGTGGATTGTGTAAAACTTGTATATTTGGTTATTATTTAATCAAAACACAAACACAATGAAAAAAGAAACCGCACAATTATTAGCCGTATTTTTAGTAGCTTGTTACCTTATTGGGCAACTTCAAGACGTATACGCAAAATGATTTACGCTATCTGCTTCCTGCTTATTGCAACAGGCTTTGTAATGGCAGCCTTAACCGATTACACACTAAAACAATACAATGACAAAACTAAGCAAAGAATACATAGACAAATATTACGCAACAGAACCCATTAGTATAATGATGTGCAACATAGATGCGACATATTTAGAGATACTAACGTACTGCCAGAGCAAAGGCTACGAACCTGCCAAGCGCAGATTAAGACGAGAGCCGAGCAGCTTTAAGATTGGCTACTTTGATATTGATAATTATAAACCCGAAACAATATGAGCGACACAAAGCAGCACATTATAGACATTATGGAGTTAGACGAACAAGACGGATTATATAACCAAACAATAAACACAATGGAATTACAACAAATCTTCGAAACAACAAAAGAGCAACGAGTGGAGTTTACCCACCAATTAATTGAACGCTTAAACAATGGGGAACTTGACCCGTTAAAAACGCATCTCCAGGTTAAAGCCTTAGAAGATATGCTTGAGACCTTAAAAGCAAGTAAGGACTATAAAGATGCAGTATTACAAGCAGCCGTACTTAATGGCAAGGATTTTGAGTATATGAGTGCTAAGTTTAACATTCGAGAGGTCGGGGTTAAATATGATTATACTAAATGTGAAAGCCCTGCCTACGACGAGATAATGACCGAGTACAATAGCGCAGCCAAAGCCAAAAAGGATATGGAAGAGTTCCTTAAAAAAGTTCCGCATCAAGGACTTGACATTATAAACGGAGTTACTGGCGAAGTTACCAGAGTTTACCCACCTGCTAAGAGTAGCACAACCTCAGTAGCCGTATCATTAAAGTAATAAAAATATTATACTTCTTTACAATTTGCTTACCTTTGTTTGCAGTAGCTTACATCGGTGGGCATATTGTATATATGATAAAACAATTCAAATGATACTTTTACCATTTGCAATAATTATAGTAACGATAGCTATAATAGAAATTAGGGATATGTATAAACAAACAAAATGATAGTAGCAATAATATGTTCTTTAATCTCAGCAACCCTTATCTCAATAGTATGGGTGCGATTAATAGATCAAAGCAATAAGATACTTGAACAAGACAAAAACAATGACACCAAAAGAAAAGGCTGAAGATTTAGTAGACAAATACTATGAATTTCATAATATAAATTATGAATGCGCTAAACAATGCGCCTTAATAGCAGTAGACGAAATAATAGAAGCTAACCCGATTAGCTTTGACGAAGACGAAAACTGCATAGCAAAACAATGGTGGAAAGAAGTTAAAACCGAAATAGAAAAATTATGACTTGGAACGAATTAACAATTTGGCAGTACCAACAAATTTATCCAATAGTTACAAAGCCTGAAAAGGATTGGACTAACTTAGACGTGGAAAGTAAACTTGTAGGTATAATCTACAACCTAACCGATACTCAGGTAGATAGCTTATCAATTAGCCAGTTCAATAATCTAAGGGCAACACTTAGTTTTTTAGACGATAAGATAGAAGGTAAGCCTGTTAAGTACACCGAGGTAAACGGCAAACGTTACCGCTTTGTTTATGACGTGCAACAAATCAAAGCTGCCAGATATATCGAAAGCAAGGTATTTAGCACTGACTTAATTAGCAACCTACACAAGTTAGCAGCCTCAATGGTTATGCCTCAAAAGAAAACTTGGTACGGAAGATGGGTAGACGATACCTACGATGCAGCCAAGCATAGCGAATATGCAGCCGACCTACAAGCCTCGAACTTTGTTCACATATATCATTCGGTTGTTTTTTTTTATCAAGTATACAGAAACTGGATAGAAGTTTCTCAGGCTTATTTGATACAGGAAATGATGTCGAAGGGAATGAGTCCGGAGTCAGCACAAGAGGCGGTTCAAATTTTATGCAGCACTTTGGATGGCAATATTGCGCCAAATCTGTTGCCGACCACGAAAATATCACAGTTGACGAAAGCTATGAACTTGCAACAATCCAGTTCTTAAATACGCTTAGTTACCTAAAGGCTAAAGCCGATTACGACAAAGAGCAACATAGGAAATTAAAATAGCCCCCCAAACAAGCCCTGCCATTTTTGGTGTGGTTAGTTATTTTTATCCGTTAAGTATATTTATTTGCGTGGGAATAGCAAAAGCACAAATAAAAGAACTTCAGTCAGGTTTTATACAAAGCTTAGGCGATACAGGATTTGGCAAGGTCAACCCTAATGACCTACCTATATTGGAAAGGGTACTTGCAATCTATGGAGAAGCGTTTAATAAAAGGGTTACCCAAATATTAGACGATGAAAATATTACAAGTTCTGGCAAGTTAGCAAACCCGGCAGAACCTATAATAACTAAATTTGGTAATGCTTACATTTTGAGTGTAGGTTACGAGCAAGGTAGCGAAGCCTCAAAGTATTATGACTATGTCAATAAAGGGGTATTAGGTACAACAAATGAAAAGGCTGACCCAAATACACCTTATAAATTTGACACGGCTAAGAAGTCAGTTCCGATTAAGTCAATAGAAAAATATCTAAGTTACAATAAATTAAAAGCCGTATCGGTTAAAAAATATAGTAAGCTTGGAGTAGAGTCAAAGGCTATTGAAAGCAAAAAGTCCTTAGCCTTTGTTATAGCCAGAAGTATTCACAGAAAAGGTATACGTTCTACAAAGTACTTTGATAGGGCAATAGCACAAATATTTAATAAAGATTTTATAGCAGACATAGCACTTGCAATAGGTGGCGATGTCCAAATACAAATAAAGCAAACAATTAACGAGAGTAAGAATGGCAATAACAATAACAAGTAGCCCTGCACCCTATTCGTCGATGCACGATAACCTTTGGTTTGTATCAAGTTCTACTAATAGCGGAACTACAAACTTTAAATTTGTGTATGATGTTTATATAAACGGAAGCCAAGTAATTAGATCAAAGGTTTTCCCTTCGCCAAGTGCCGAGGGTAGCTATGGGGTATTTAACGCGTCCCCAATGGTTCGCAGCTTTGTAACTAACTATTTTGAGCCTTCAGGTAATTCAATCCTTGTAGCTTCAAATGACAAGATTAAAGTAGATTACGATATTAGAATAGGCGAAGAAGTAAGCGGTATAACAACAAGTAATTTGGCGTCTGGCAGTTACTCAGCTTATAACTTTGTACCGCCATTGTTTGCCGATGTGTTCTTGACAAAGAATAACACCCCATTGGTGCTATCTGATTATTACGACAATTTGCTTTTAGAAAACTTTACCGACGACTTCTTGACTGAGCGTGATACCGATAACATAACCCTTGAGTATGGCGATAACTTTTACATTACTTTCCTACGCATAGCAACAGGCGGTTATTCTGCGTGGGTTGAAGTATTAGCAGATGGCGATGTAGTTACTAATACAGTTAGCGGCAACATTACCTTAGGCGGTCAATTCAATATGTTTAACTTACAAGCAGGGCATATAAACGATTGGGCATCTGGCACGATTATAGACGAAGATACTTACGGCTATAACTTCTATTTAAAAAGAGGTGGAGCGCAGACAAGGGTAATTAAGATAAGACATAAATGCTATCCTAAATACCAACAATTTAACCTTGAGTTCTTAAATAGGCTTGGGGGTTGGGACACTAAAAAGTTCGCTTTAGTAAATAGAAGGTCGAGCGAATACCAAAGGGCATCTTATAGGCGAAGCGATTGGCAGCTTGTAGGTGGACAAATGACAAACATAGATGGATATAACAGATATAACGAAACGACTTTCAACTATGCTATTCAGCATAAAGATAGATATAAGCTTACTTCTGATTGGGTTAGCGAACAAGATTATTCTTGGTTGGCTCAACTGGTATCGAGTCCTATTGTTTATATGGAAGTACTTGGTGCTTATTTTCCTGTTACGATAACAGTAACAAATTACGACTACAAGTTAGAAAGTGCAGATAAACTATTTAACTTTGAAATTGAAGTAGAAGTAGGTAAGTATTTAACAAGCCAATTTAGATAATGATTAGCACTGAAATATACATCGAGGAACAGAAGATAGATTTATTGCAGGATATATCTACCGAGTTTACTTACGCTATTGATGACGTAAGCGAGTTCGGTAGTCGCAATACTTCATTTAGTAAAACAATAAGCATACCGGGTACGGCTAACAATAACCTAATCTTTGGGTACATCTTTGAACTTAACAACGCAAATGTAACAGTCAATTCACTGCCAAACGTAGGGTATAACTACAACGTAACTAAACAAGCTAACTGCAAAATCTTTATTGATAAGGTGCAGATATTTAAAGGCACTTTAAGAATATTGGAAATAGTTATAGACAAAGAAACTATTGAATACCAATGTAGCGTGTTTGGAGAGCTTGGAGGTTTTATTAACCAGTTAGGTAATAGACGTTTAGAAGACTTAGATTTTAGCGCATACGACCATACTTATAGCGTAGCTAATATTAGTGCGAGTTGGGATAACGCAGGGGGTTCGGGATATTACTATCCGCTTATTGATTACGGGAATGTTAGCACTGGAGCAGGTGCAGGTGGATTAGGTGGGTACGGAGTAGCTAAAAAGGACTTTCAATACACAACGTTTAGACCTGCTTTGTACGTTAAGGAGTATATACAAAAGATATTTGCAGGTACAGATTATACATTCGATTGCTCGTTCTTTGATACACCTTTATTTAAAAGGCTTATCATTCCTAACAACCAGACAAACATAACTGCGTTGAATAATACGAGTATGAGCGCAACTGCTATTAATAGAGATATGCTATTAACAAGCGACCCTTACGTTCAATATACTTTAGTAACCATAGGTAGCTTTGCACTTGACGGAACTAATACTTTATTTACTTATTCAGGTGCAAGTCTAACTACAAACATACAAATAACCTTAACGGGCTTTGTAAATTTCTTTGATTCTGCACAACCTACATACACTGTAATACTTAGAAAAAACGGGTTACCAATTGCCTCACAAGATTTTGATGCAAGTGTAAGAAGAATGCTTAATTGTGACTTTACTGCTCAAGGTATTACGTTTAATAGCGGAGACACTATGCAAGTAGAAATACTTGGTACGTTAATGGAAATTGAAATATTTACAGGTAACGTAGGAGTAACTACAAGCACACCTACACAAGTACAAATTAACTTAGGAGAAACTATTAAGGTAAGTCAAACAATCCCTAAAGGTATATTTCAAAGGGACTTCTTTTTAAGCATTGTTAAGATGTTTAACCTATATGTATATGAAAATAAGTTTAACGATAAAGAACTGGTTATTGCTCCGTATGTGGACTTTTATCCTATTAACTCGTCTACCGCTTTAGATTGGACTGACAAGGTAGATCGTGCAAAGCCTTTAAGCATTAAGCCAATGAGTGAGGTAAATGCTCGTTACTATAACTACAAGTTTAAACAAGACAATGATTTCTATAATGAAAACTACCGCAAAAAGTACACTGAAGGTTATGGCGATTTTATCTACGACACTGAGTTTGATTTCGTAAAAGAAACAGACGTTTTAGAAGTTATATTTGCTGCTTCTGTATTATACCAAGCAACAGGGCAAGACAAAGTTTTCCCTGCTATTTATAAGAAGTCAAATACAAATAGTGCTGAGGATAGAATGGATAGCGTTATCCGTATTATGCAAGCCAAAAAGATAACGAGCGTTGCAAGTTGGGATATAATGAATACAAGCACTGTCTTAGGTAGTTATACAAGCTATGGTTACGCAGGTCATTTAAACGACCCTAATAACTCAACAAGCGATATTAACTTTGGTGCGCCTAAAGAAATACAATTTAGCCCTGCTAACTTTACGGAGTTTAATGTGTTCAACGATTACCATAGTCCGTACCTTGCAGAGATAACAAACAAAGATAGTAAGCTATTAAGCTGCTTTGGTTTACTTGATATAGTAGACATATTTAATTTAGATTTTAGCAAGTACGTTTATATAGACGGGGTATTGTTTAGGCTTAACAAAATCGAAAACTTTAACCCAATGGAATATAACACGACTAAGCTATCCTTTTTAAAAGTAATTAACACAAAATATCCAACAATATAATGGCAGAAAAACTTACGTTTGATATACAAGTCGGTGGAAACCAAGACCAAGCTTTAGGCTCTTTAAAAAAGCAATTAAGAGAAGCTACTTTAGAAGTACAAGAACTATCCGATAAGTTTGGTGCTACTTCCGAACAAGCAGTAAATGCAGCAAAAAGAGCGGCTGAATTAAAAGACCAGATAGGCGACTCTAAAGCTTTAATAGACGCGTTCAACCCAGATACAAAGTTTAAAGCATTTTCACAAACTTTAGGAGCGGTTGCTGGTGGCTTCTCAGCAGTTCAAGGAGCGATGGGCTTAGTTGGTGTAGAAGGAGAAGAAGTAGAAAAAACACTTTTAAAAGTTCAATCGGCACTTGCATTATCACAAGGTCTTGAGCAGTTAGGTGATTTAAGAGACGCTTTTACAAATATGAAGACTGTTGCAGTTAATGCTTTTAAAGCAATTAAAGGAGCTATTGGTGCGACGGGGATAGGTCTTTTAGTTGTAGCATTAGGTACAATTTATGCTTATTGGGACGACATTAAAGAATTGGTAGGTGGAGTAAGTGATGAGCAACAAAAACTTAATGAAAAATCTCAAGAAAACTTAAAGACGCAAGAAGATAAGCTAAGCGCTATTGACGGGCAATCTAATCAACTTAAACTTCAAGGTAAAAGCGAAAAGGATATTTTAGTTCTTAAAATAAAACAAGCAGACGAAGCAATTAAAGCTGCTAAAATAAACCTTGCAAATGCTAAAGCTACAAAAGACGCACAAGTTGAAGCAGCAAAAAGAAACTACGAATTTACAAAAGGGCTACTAAACTTTTTATCATTACCAGTTACCGCAGTACTTGCAGCAGCAGATGCACTTGGTACTGCATTAGGCAAAAATTTTGGTCTACTTGATAAGTTCACAGGTGGCATTGCAAAATTAGTATTTGATCCTGGGCAAGTAGCAAAAGATGGCGACGCTACAATTAAAGCAGCAGAAGCAACACTTAATAAACTACAAGAAAGCAAAGCAGGTTCACAATTAGCTTTACAAAATATAGACAAACAAGGGGCAAGTAAGTCAAAAGCTGATGCAGAGGCTTTAGCAAAAGAAAGGTTAGAGGCAGAAAAAGTAGCTTTACAAAAAATAGCTGATTTAAGAAACCAAGTATTTTTATCAAGTATCAAAAACGAAAATGATAAAAAAAGAGCAGAACTTAATTTGGCTTTTATTAAAGAAAAAGATGAGATTTTAGCTAACACTAAAATAACAGAAGATACAAGAAACCAATTAATAGTTGCAGCAAGGACTAAACTTAATTCAGATTTAGATGCTATTAATCAAGCTGAAAAAGAAAAGAAAGCAGCGGAAGATGCAAAGATGCTTGAAGATGCAGCAGCGCAAATTGCTAAAGAAGAAGAACTTGAATTTCAAAATTTACAAAAAAAGTTTGCTAAAACACAAGAAGACGAAAAGAAACAAGCAGAAAAAGAACTTTCTGACTTAGACAAAAAGATTGCAAAAAATACTACTGATTTAGAATTAGAAAGGAGTTTATTAGACGAAAAGCAAATTGCAGTTGAAGAAGCTTATGCCAGTAGTTTAATAACAGAAGAACAATACAATGCAGCATTAGATGCAAATGCAAAGGCAAGGGAAGAAATAGACAAACAGGAAACTGCTACAAAGATTGAGAATGCCCAGAAAATATCTGCTTTGTTAGGCTCTTTGTCTGACGTGATGGGTAAGGAGACTGCAGCAGGAAAGGCATTTGCAGTAGGACAAGCTACCATTGACACTTATTTATCGGCTCAAAAAGCCTACCAATCATTAGCAGGTATACCTATTGTCGGTCCAGCATTGGGTGCAGTTGCAGCAGGTGCTGCTATTGCAGCAGGTATCAAAAATGTTAAGTCAATATTAGCAGTTAAAGTTCCAGGCGGTGGCGGTGGCGGTGGCGCAGCTAATATTTCTGCTCCAAGTTTATCTGGCGCACCAATAGCCCCACCTCAACCACAAGCAGCAACTACTAATATTAGCGCACAATCTATTAATGCTTTGGGTAACCAAGCAACAAGAGCCTATGTAGTGGAAAGCGATGTAACAAGCAGCCAAGAACGTATTGCAGCTATTCAGCAACGTGCAAGATTTGGTTAAATGATAACAATTTAAAAAACTTAATATTTACGAGTATGGACTTACCTGTTTATTTATTAGACATTAGCGAGGATATGAATGACGATGCAGAAGTAGATTACGTTGCATTAGTTGACAAACCTGCTATTCAAAAGAACTGGAATGCTTTTAAAAACCAACAACGCTTTGAAGTGGTTAGCGAAGACAAGCGCATTATTTCTGGTCCTCTTATGTTGGCTGATATGCCTATCTTTAGGAGCGATGCTACTTATGGCGATTACTATGTTGTCTTTTCTAAAGATACTATTTTCAAGATTGCGCAAAAGTTTTTCAAAAGAGGCTACCAATCAAACGTAAACATTATGCACTCTCCAGATAAACAAGTAGAAGGGGTAACAATGTTTGAGAGTTTTATTACAGACGAGAGCAGAGGCATCTTACCAATGAAAGGATTTGAAGATGCACCCGACGGGTCTTGGTTTGGTAGCTTTAAAGTAGACAATGAAGGCGTGTGGAACGATGTTAAAGAGGGGAAATTTAAAGGCTTTAGCGTAGAGGGTTTGTTTACTTACAAGACAAAACCTACCAAAGAACAAGAGGTTATGAATGCAATAAAGGAAATATTGCAGAGGGTTAAATGATAAACAAAATCTTTTATTAATATTTAAACAAAAAGAATGATGAACGCAAAAGATGCAATTATGCAAATTAGGGCTTTGTTCGAAGATATGCCACCAGTAGAAGCACCTGCTCCTGCTGAAGCACCTATCGAGGAAGTACCTGTTACATTCGCAGAGTATAGCCTTATGGATGGAACAAAGGTTATGATTAGCGAACTTGCAGTTGGCGGAGAAGTTACATTGGAAGACGGAAGTCCTGCACCAATGGGCGAACACCAATTAGCAGACGGAACTAAAATCGTATTAGACGAAGCTGCAAAAATCTTATCTATTGAAACTCCTGAAGCTGAAGCAAAAGAAGCTGAAGAAGTACCTGCTGAAATGGGTAACAAAATCGATGAGAAAATGGCAGACGAAATCGCTGCTTTAGTTTCTGAAAACGAAAATCTTAAAACACAAGTAGCACAATTAGAGGCAAAAGTTAAGAATGGCTTTAGTCAAGTAGCTGAGTTAATAGAAGCACTTACTAAAACTCCTAACGCTGAACCTATTGCGCAACCAAAACAAAACTTTTCTGCTAACATTACTACACACGCAATGAAGTTAGACAGATTAGAAAAATTTAGAAACGCTTTATTAAACAAATAAAAATAAAATAAAATGGGATTTGATGTATCTGCATTAGCAAACTATACAAAAGAAAACGAAGCTCTACTTGTAACTTCATCTGTATTGGGTGCAAAAACTGCTTCTCTTATTAAGAGCGCAGGTAACGTTATGGTTGGTGTAAAGTCAAGCGAAAAAATCAACATTATGGAAACAGACGCTATCTTCCAAGATGGTGCTTCTTGTGGCTTTAATGCTTCTGGTTCTACTACCTTCACTCAGCGTACTGTAACTCCTGGTAAAATTAAAGTAAACGAAGCTTTATGTCCTAAAGACCTTGAAGCAAAGTATTTACAAAAAGCTTTACCTACTGGTTCTTATTATGACTCTATTCCTTTTGAGCAAGAGTACACTGAAAAGAAAGCTAAGACAATCGCTGCTCAATTAGAAACTGCTATTTGGCAAGGTGACACTTCAAGTGTAAACGTAAACTTAAACAAGTTCGATGGTCTTGTTAAGTTAATCGGTGCTGCTTCAGGTGTTGTTGCTGCAAACGCTTCTACTTACATTTCTGGCGCTCCTTTATCAAGCATTACTGCTGCTAACGTAATCTCTATCTTTGATGGTGTTTACAAAGCAATCCCTGCAAAAGTTGTAGCTGCTGATGATATGACTATCTTCTGCGGTCAAGATTTATTCCGTACTTACACTATCGCTCTTAAAAATAGCGGTTCTTTCAATTATCAAATTGATGTAAAAGCTGATAGCGAATTTGTATTACCGGGTACTACAATTAAAGTTATTGCAGTTGCAGGTCTTAACGGAACTAACAAAGTTTACGCTATGCGTTTAAGCAATATGTTCTTAGGTACAGACCTACTAAATGGTGAAGAAAAATTCGAGGTGTTTTATGCCAGAGAAAGTGACCAAATTAGATTTGTATCAGAGTTCAAATTCGGTACTAACATAAGCTTCCCAGACGAAGTAGCTTCTTTCGTACTTGCATAATTTATCGGGTAGGTTGAAATATACCTACCCATTTTTTCAAACTATTTAATTTAATAAAAATGAGTTGCGCATTATCTCAAAATTACACCCTTGACTGTAAAGATTCATTGGGCGGAATTACTGAGGTTTATTTTATGGCATCTTCAGATGTAACCTCAACTACCGAGGCAAGTGGTGTTATCACTGCTTTAGTAAAAGCATCTGGCAAGAAGTTCTATAAGTACGAACTTGTAAAAGGCACTTCTCAATTAGTTGAGAATGTTAACGCAAACGTACAAAATGGTACTATCTTTTATGCTCCAGAATTAACCATAGTATTAAACAAATTACAAGCGAACACAAGAAACGAAATCTTGTTGTTAGCTCAAAACACTTTAGTAGCGGTTGCCAAAGATAACAATGGCAAATACTGGTACTTAGGAAAACAAAGAGGCTTAGACCTTACAGGCGGTAGCGCAGGTACAGGTACGGCTGAAGGAGACAGAAGCGGTTACACTCTTACCTTTACAGGTGCTGAGCCAGCCCTTGCTCCAGAAGTTAACTCAACTGTGGCAGGTCAATTAACTACCGCAGGCTCTTAGGTTGTTTTGGTTTTGTATATAGATGCCCTCGTCTTTAATTAGGCGGGGGTTTTTTATTTTGCAAACAATCGCAATAGTTTATATTTATAGTTGTGATAAGATTAACTAAGGGGCAAACCCAAAATATAATACTTACCTTGACTGAGAAGCAAACGCTTACAAGTCCTAACTATCTATTTGTTTTCGAGAATAGAAGCACGAATACGGACATTAAATTTGTTAAGCTAAACAATACGGATATTAGTCCTTATAAGGATAGATACAACGAGTTTAGTATTGTAGTTAATAGCTACTTTAATACGGCTTTAAACGGGCAATACACATACACAATCTACGAACAAACAAGTACTACCAATACAGACCCGACAGGCTTAAACTTGCTCGAAAGTGGCATTATGGAGCTTTCAGGAACTACTATATCATTCACAGAATACGAAACAACAAGCACATTCACAATTAGACAATAATGGAAATACAAGTATTGACATTTGCGGAAGCAAAGCAGCCTGAATATAAAGAGAAAAAAGGCGAAGGGTATATGCAGTATGGTCAGAATAATGACTATCCTCAATACCTATTAGACCTATTTAACAAATCTGCAAAGCATAATGCTATTGTAAGAAACAAAGTAAACTATATTGTAGGGAACGGATGGGCAGGAGAGGATGCTATTGTTAAAAAAGTTAATAGAGAAGAGAGCCTAAATGACCTTACTAAAAAGGTTGCTTTAGATTTAGAACTATTTGGCGGTGCTTATATCCAAGTTATTTGGTCAGTAATGGGCGGTCAGGTAGCTGAGTTGTGGCATTGTGATTATACAAAGATTAGAACTAACAAAGACAATACTCAGTTTTGGTACAAAGAAGATTGGAAGGCTACACGCAATCAAGAAAAAGCTGAGATATACAATGCGTTTAACCCTGCTAACCCACAAGGTGTGCAGATACTTTACGTTAAAGAGTATCGCCCAGGAATGAACGTTTATAGCCTACCTGGTTATTTTGGTGCGCTTAACTATATTGAAAGTGATGTTGAAGTAAGTAAGCACGTTTTAGGTAATGCTCAAACAGGATTTAGTGCCAGTAAACTTATTACTTTACCAAACGGAGAGCCAAGCCCTGACGAGAAACGTGCGGTTAGCAGACAGTTCGACAATATGTACACGGGTGCAGACGGCAAGAAGTATTTACTTGCTTTTGTAAACGATGTAACTCGTAAGCCTATTGTTGACGATTTAGGTGCAAGTGATCTAACTAAAGAAGATTTTGGACGTGTAGATGAGTTAATACAAACTAACATTTTTAGCGGACACCAGATTACAAGCCCTGACCTTTTCGGTATCGCAACACCAGGTCAATTAGGTAGCAGACAACAGATGCGTGATAGCTACGAGATTTTTAACAATACTTATATTCGTTATAAGCAAATGCAACTTGAGGGTGTATTTAATATGCTTGGCAGTTATGCAGGTCTTACTGAGGAATTAAAGATTATGCCTACCGACCCAATCGGTATTGAGTTTAGCGAAAGCGTTATTAAAGAAGTAGCACCAAAAGAATGGATATTAGAAAAGCTTGGTATTGACCCAACGCAGTACGGAATACCTACCGAAACTGAGCAACCAATGGCAGCAAGTCCTTTAAGTGTTAACGAACACATCAAAGGTTTAAAGGGTAGGGAATGGCAAAATATGCAGCGCATAATTCGTGATTTTAACAAGGGCAAGATTACCAGAGAACAAGCAAGTTCAATGCTTAAAGGCGGTTATGCTTTAAGCGACGAAGAAGTTGCAACCTGGTTAGGTGCAGAAGATTTAGAATTTAGTGAACAAGATTTTCAAGTGTTCTTTGAGTTTGGAGAGGACAGAAATAACTACGAGGTTCTTAAAAGCAAATCAAGATTTAGCGACGATGCGGACTTTGAAATGTTTGCAGACGTAACACAATTACAAAGCAATATTTTGGACTTAATCGTAAAGGATAAGCGTATTACTCCAGAGGTAATTGCTGACACTTTAAAAGAAGACATTGGAGCGGTTAAGCGTGTTATTGATCTATTAATCGAGAAGGGGTTTATTAAGACAAGCGAAGTAAAGCAAGGCAAGGGAATTGATAGCAACGTTATTATCGAGAGAGAATTAACTGCACCTATTGGTAAAATTGTTGAAGCTATCAAGCCACAAACTACGCAGATTTTAATTCGTTACACTTACGAATGGAAAGCAGGTTTTAATGATAGCGATTTAGATACAAGCAGACCTTTTTGCAAATACTTAGTAACTGCTAATAAGTTTTATACTCGTAGCGATATAGAACAAATGAGTGCAAGGCTTGGCTATTCTGTATGGGATAGGCGAGGCGGTTGGTACACTAAGCCAGGTACAAATACACACAGTCCAAGTTGCAGACACGAGTGGCGCAGCAATATCGTGAAAAGAAAATAAAAGAATAAGAAATGAGTTTAAACACATTATTTATAAGCGTACAGAATATTAAAGACCGCTCTGGCTTACACGCTAACGTAGACGAAAAACTTGTATTACCTGAGATTAAAACTTCTCAGGATATGTATATACTACCGGCTTTAGGTAGCGCATTATACAACAGGCTTCAAGCAGGTATTACGGCTAACAACTTAAACGCTAACGAAGTTCTTTTATTAGACAATTATATAGCAGATACTTTAGTGCATTATGTACTTAGCGAAATGCCTATTGGTTTATCTTTTCAATATTACAACAAAGGTTTGTTAAGAAAAACTGGCGATAATACAGAAGCGCCTTCTATGCAAGATATGATAGACGTGGCGAATAGATACAAAGCCCGTGCTGAGTTCTACAAGCAAAGAATGATTAAATATTTAAAAGAATATTCTACAACTTACCCTGAGTACTTGAACCCTGGAAGTGGCATTGATGCAATACACCCTGAGAACGATGCTTACACAACGAGCATTTGGCTTGGCGATTTTGATTGCTGCGCAGGTAAAAGCTTCGAGGAATTATACCAAGGGAATAGAGGTTGTAGTGATTGCTAATTATGAGTAAAGTAACAACGATTAAAAACCAAAATAAACTGCGTGTTTATTTAGAAAAAATTAAGAATGAGCCTGACGTTAAACCAAATAACAAAGCAAATAACGACACTCGGAAACGACCACGAACAAATTAACTTTGTTTATTTTGGAGATGTGTGGGAACGTTTAAGCAACGGAGAGGTTACTTACCCTGCTATGTTCTACACGCTAACGGGTGCGACTATAAACGCTAAAAATATTACTTATAATTTTAGCCTTTATTTTATGGACAGAATGTTAATGGAAGAAACCAACGAAACCGAAGTACTTAGTGATATGACTTTAGTAGGTCAAGATATTGTAGCGCAGCTTCGTTACCCTAAAGCAATTTGGGATATTGGCGATACCGCTCCATTGACTTACTTTACTGAAAGCGACCCCGACTATCTTGCAGGAGTTAAGATAGATATTACAATGGAATTACCTTACTTAAACGATAGATGCCAAGTGCCTTCTATTTATACATACTAAGATGATAGGAAAAAAGATTAACCAATTAGCAACCGAGTTAGCACCTGTAAGCACCGATTTAACTATAATAGGCGACCCGATTAGTGGAGTAAGTAAGAAGATTACACTTGCACAATTAGGTGCGATATTTAGCGGTGCAGTTAGCTTCTATACTAACCTTGCATCGTTCCCAGTTGTGGGCGATATTAACGTTATCTATTGCGCTAAAGACACGCAGAAACTTTATTTGTGGAGCGGCTCGGCTTATACTGAGGTTTTCCCTTCACAAGCACTTTTAGACACTTACCAGCTTAGAAGCGAGAAAGGTGTAAGTAATGGTTATGCTTCTTTGGATAGTGGCGGTAAAGTTCCTATAAGTCAGCTACCGAGTTCTATTATGGAATACAAGGGGACTTGGAATGCAGCTACTAACACCCCAACACTTGCAAATGGTACGGGCGATACGGGCGACGTTTATATTTGTAACGTAGCAGGTACAGTAAACTTTGGTGCTGGTCCTATCACTTTTGCGGTGGGTGATTATACTATATATAGCGGAAGTATTTGGCAGCGTTCAAGCGGTGCGGTGGGTACAGTTACAAGCGTAGCGGTAACAAGAAGTGGCGATGCTTTAGCTATTACGGGAAGTCCAATAACAACAAGCGGAACTATTAACTTAGGCTTTGCAGGGAATAGCACTCAGTACATTAACGGAGCAGGTAACTTAACAACCTTTCCAAGTTTAACAGGTTACGTACCTTACACGGGCGCAACTGCTAATGTAGATTTAGGAACTTTTGATTTAACGGCTGATTTTATCACGGCTACAAGGGGTTCTTATACAAGTTCTGGCGGTGGCAATACTTTAGAGGTAACCCATTCAAGCGGTGGCGGTATTGCTTTAAATATTACTAAGGGTGGTAATGGCGAAGGCTTATACATAAACAAGACAAGCGGTTCGGGTAACGCTGCAACGATTGTAGGTACACTAAACGCAACTACTTTAGTTAAAAGCGGTGGTACTTCTACTCAGTTTTTAAAAGCTGATGGCAGTGTAGATACTAATACTTACTTAACAACATCGGCTGCAGCTACTACTTACTTACCTATGGTATTAAGTTCTACTGCAAAAGATATAGATATAAACGGGCAAACATTTGATGTATCAAGTAAAACAAGTCCTTTTACTTCAGGTAGATTAATTGTAACACCTACTTTTAGTGCGTTAGGTTATCAAAACTCTGGAGTATTTAACGGCTTTAAAATCTTAACAGATGGTAGTGCTGAGTTTAGTAACTCAGGAATAACAAGGTTTTTTTATCAAGTTAGATTTGATAGCACATTAACAAACGGAACTTATACTTATACGCTTCCTGGAGCAGATGGAACGATTGCTTTAGTAGGTGGCGCAGGCGTAGGAACTGTAACAAGTGTAGGTTTATCTTCTGCAACAAGCGGAGTAACTATTGGCTCAACTCCTATTACTACAAGCGGAACTATTACTTTAGCTATTGCTACTGCAAGTGGCTCACAACAAGGTTTATTATCTTCTACCGATTGGACTACGTTTAACAATAAGCAAAGTGCTTTAACAAACCCCGTAACCGGTACAGGTACTACTAACTACCTACCTAAGTTTACAGGTACAAGTACAATAGGGAATAGTGCGATTACAGATGACGGAACAAATGTTACTATTAATGGGAGTGCTGCAACTTCTAAGCTAAAAATAGTAAACCCATTGTCAGGTTCACTATTTCAAAGTGGTATTGAATTCATAAGAACAACAGTTAGTGGTGGTTCAAAAATTGAGGCTTTCAGAGATGCTGCAATAGGTGGAGTTGGATTGTCTTTTCAAGTTACTGCAAATAATACTGCTGAGGTAAATGCAACTTATACTCAAGCAATGTTACTAACTAACTCAGGAAATTTAGGATTAGCAGTTACACCGAGTGCGTGGGCGAGGGGTAAAGCTTTTGAAATAGGAACTATTGGAAATGCAATTTGGGGTGATGTAAGTAATGAAATAACAACCATAACGAGTAATGCATATTTAAATACAAGTGATTTAACTACAGGTTGGGCTTATGGAATTACCGCAGCGGCAGCAAGGTATGATTTAATAGCAGGAGTTCATAAATGGTACAACGCTCCTTCAGGAACGGCAGGTAACGCTATATCCTTTACCCAAGCAATGACGTTAAATGCGAGTGGTAATTTATCAATAGGAAATACTAATGATACATATAAGTTAGATGTAACGGGTACGGGTAGGTTTAGTAATTTGTTTTATATTAGTAGACCTTTAATGACTACACAGTCAAATTATGCTTATCAAAATATAATAGTAAATACGGGCTTTGGGGGTGGTTATACATCAGGCACAATACAATCATTATTGGCAGGATATGATACTTCTATTTATGGAGTTGATATAGGATATTCTTATGATGGTTCAGGTTATAGTTTACGATTTGCAACTAATGATGATACAAGCGGAAATCCTATTGAGAGGTTAAGAATAGCCTCTACAGGAGCAGCTACATTCTCAAGTAGTGTAACGGCAAGTAGTAATATAACGTCATTAACCAATTTAGGTTTTGTAAATACAAACAACTCACAAGCAGGTTTTGTTGCGGACTATACGGGTACAGGTGCAGTTAAAGTATCAATGAGTACTTACAATGACATTTTCCAAGTATATAACGAAACAAACGGATATTCAATATTTAATTTTAAGCCTTCTACAAAAGCATTTGTTATTAACCCAACAGGCGGTAACGTAGGTATAGGTACAAGCAATCCACAAGCATATACTAACTATCGCATATTACATTTGGCTGCACCTACTACAACAGGCGGTGGTTTATTATACTTAACAAATTCTGACAACAGTGTTAGAGGTTTAGCAATGGCAGAAGGTAATTTATCTGCTATAATATTTGGCTCACAATCTAATCACTCTGTTCAGTTTTGGAGCAATGACACCGAACGTATGAGAATAACAAGCGGTGGTGATATACTTGTGGGAACGACATCGACTACAGGACTTACTACAGGTAGTTCTGTTAATGTAGGTATATCACTTGGCGGTGGTGTAATTTCTTCTCAAGTTAATAATAACTCAAATCAATATTGGTCTAAAGCTTCAGGTTATACTTCGGGAGATTATACTGCACACTTTGTTAATGGTACTTATGTTGGTGGGATTAGCACTAATGGTTCTTCTACAACTTATGCAACGGCATCTGACTACCGACTAAAAACTGACTTAAAAGATTTTAATGGTCTTGATTTATTAACTAAGATTAAGACATACGATTACGAATGGAAAGCAGATAAAACCCGTTCTTATGGTGTTATCGCTCACGAATTACAATCAATAATTAACAATGCAGTTACCGGAATAAAAGACGGGGATAGAATGCAAGGAGTAGATTATAGCAAAATCGTTCCTGTACTTATCAAAGCAATACAAGAATTAAAAGCAGAATTAGACACTTTAAAAAACAAATAAAAAATGGCAACAAACTACAAATGGGTTGTAAGCTCTTTAGACAGTTACCCTAAAGATGCAGAAGGTTTAACAGACGTAATCTGCGTAATACATTGGAGATACCAAGCAGAACAAGTGCAAGATGATAAAACTTATTTTGCAGAAGTTTATGGAGCTTCAAGCGTTCCCTCTCCTGACCCTGCTGACTTTGTACCTTACGAAGAAGTTACTTATGAAATGGTATGCGGTTGGCTTGAAAGCATTTTAGATGTTGAGTCACTTAATGCGAACTTAGATAGCCAGATAGCTGACCAAATTACACCAAAAATTGTAACATTACCTTTGCCATTCAACAATCCACAATTATCTTTACAAATAAAAACAAACAATGAAGTACAAACAACTACAACAATTAGTGCAGAGCATTAATTCAGTAATCGGAAACCAAGAAACAAAAGTAGCCAAGAAGTTGGTAAAAGTTTATGAGAAGGTTAAAAAGTATCACGAAGAATACAACTCACAAGTTGAGGAACTTCGCTTAGATAATGCCTCAGTAGACGAAAAAGGTATTTTAATCTTAAACGAAAAAGGAGATTTTAAATTCTCAAAAGAAGGCATCAAGAAGCTTACAAAAGATATTGAGGCTTTAAATGATAAAGAATTTGATTTTCAAATAATTAACGTAGTGAACCAAGACGGACTTAAGGACTTTACCTTTTTAGATATTTGGACTACCGGGATAGAATTTAACAAACAAGAAGAAGAAGAATTATAATGGCAAATAACCACCAAGCAGACCAATCAACAATCGTTTCTTTAATTAGTGCTACTTTAAGCATTACAAGTATTCAACCACTATTCACATTGATTGCAAGTTTGGTGGCTATTGTTTCTGGCGGTATGGCTATTCGCTACTATTACAAAATGACCAAAAAACTAAAATGAGATTAATACTTTTAGCTTTACTACTTACGTCTTGCGCTTCAGTTAAGAAGGCGACCGAGAAAATAGATAGCACTGTTGTTAAAACTTTCGACTCAGTTAGGGTTGTGGTTTTTGATAGCGTTACTAAAGTAGTAGAAAAGGAAGAGTATTTTACCAAAACGATAACTTACTACGATACCTTATGGCTTACAAAGGATAGTATGGTTACAGTACCTAAGTACACCGAAACATATACAAGGGGTTCAAAAGAGAAACAGACAGATAGTAAGCAGAGCAAGACGGACTCAATGGCTCTTAATCGCACAGAAACCACTCAAATTTCGAAGATAATTAAAACTAAGGATAAGTCATTCAGCGAATTTTATAAGGCTCTAATCGCGCTTATATTGATAATTACGCTAATCTTATTCTTTTGGAAACGTAAATAAAATGGCAAAAGCAGCAAAAAGCGTAAACGTATCGGCTAACCCGTTACCTATTTCGTTCAAAGAGTTCAGCAAAAACCCGGTAGTCGGAATGTTGTTTTTGTGTATTTGTGGCATCAGCTACTTGTATATTGACAACGCAAAGAACAATAATAAGCAAGACGAAAAGATTGGTGCTTTGTATGAAATGGTGCGTAAAAGTGATAGCAGCAACGCAGCAAGTACGGCTCGTTTAGAAATGGCAGTAGACCTAAAAGCACTTAAAAGCTTTAAGTAATGCGTTATTTATTACTGGTTGCATTGATAGGTTGCGGAGTTAAACCCGACAATAAGATCAAAGAGTTGCAAGACAAGGTAAAACAAAGCCAGGTGCAAAGTGACTCGGTGCAAGTGATAGCGTCTGAAGATAACAAGAAGGTAATTACGAAGACAGTTGAAACGATAGTTACTTTAAAAGAAGAAGTAAAAGAATTAAAAACAGAACTAAATGAAGTTAAAGCTAAATTGGACTCTGCTAATTCTGTTGATACTAATAGCACCAAGTTTAAGCTTCGCCCAATACGTTAAAAAGATTGGTGGCGAGGATAAGATTTTAATTAGTAAAGCAGAAGGCGAAAAGATTAACAACGCTTTTGATAGCCTGACTAATTTAGTTGGTTACCAGAACACCCGAATAGATAGTTTAATTAAGGCAAATATTAAGACAAGGGATAGCCTTCGCATCGACTTACTTACCCTAAAGGACACGCTTACAATACGCAATAAAATAGCAATAGATACGTTAAACGACTATCGCAATAGATATTATAAAAACATAGCTATATACGAGAAGTACGAAAAGGCAGTAGATTTTGAAATAAAACTACATAGGCTTAACTCGGTTCTGTTTGCTATGCTAACTTTATTTTTATACTCTCAAATAAATTAATATGAATTTAGAAGCATTATCAACAAAGATACCTGCAAACGTATTAGAGCAGATACCTCAAATTACTGAAAAGTTTGGCTTGAATAGTAATATAAGGTTAGCACATTTTTTATCTCAATGCGCTCACGAAAGCGGAAACTTTAAAGCCGTTACTGAGAATCTTAACTATGGTGCTAAAGGACTAAGGTCTATTTTTGGCAAGTACTTTAAAGATGATGCTACTGCCCTTGCTTACGAAAGGAAACCTGAGAAGATAGCTAATAGAGTTTATAGTTCCAGAATGGGTAATGGCGACGAAGCGAGTGGCGATGGTTGGAAGTTTAGAGGTCGTGGCTATATTCAATTAACAGGCAAGGATAATTACACCCAGTTTGACAAATCGGTTGCAGATGACATTTTAGCTAACCCAGATTTAGTAGCAACAAAATATCCTTTAATGTCGGCTGCCTTCTTTTTTGAAAGGAATAGCCTTTGGAAAATTTGTGATGGCGGTGCTGACAAAGAAGACGTTATTGCACTTACCAAACGTATTAACGGGGGTACTCACGGACTTGAAGATAGGCTTACTAAATTCGCTCTATTTAATTCTTTACTAAAATAAAATATATATTATGAAATGGTTAGCCAATTTATTAGCAGACGAAAGGGGTTCGGTATCTACTAAGCGAGTAATTGCTTTATTATCGGCTTTATTTATTTGCATTACATTATTAGCTAATAGCTTTACGCATCAAGAAATTGCCCCTTCGGATAAACTTGTAGATGCCGTAATGGTTATTTGCATAGCTGCTATGGGTACTACAACTATAGATAAATTCAGCCAAAAATAAACAATGCTAAAATCAAAACGCAAACGACTTTACTTCGATTTGGAATCGTCGCCCAACATCGGTTTTTTTTGGAGTGCAGGTTACAAGTTAAACATATCAACCGAAAGCATAATCAAGGAACGAGCAATAATCTGTATTTGTTACAAGTGGGAAGACGAAAAAGAAGTACATTATTTGCATTGGGATAGTAAGCAGAACGACAAAGCAATGCTTAAGAAGTTTGTAGAAGTAGCCAATAGTGCTTCGGAGTTAGTAGGGCATAATGGTGACAAGTTCGATTTGCCTTGGGTTAGAACCAGATGTTTATTTCACGGCATAACGATGTTCCCTTCTTACACAACTATCGACACGCTAAAGGTAGCAAGGTCTAAGTTTAGATTTAATAGCAACAAACTTAATTACATAGCTGACTATTTAGGCATTGGCACTAAAATCAAAACCGAATATAGTTTATGGAAAGACATCGTGCTGCATAAGGATAAGATAGCAATGGCTAAAATGATTAAGTACTGCCAAAAAGATGTTGTGTTATTAGAGCAAGTATTTAACGCACTTAAAAACCACATCGAGCCAAAAACACATTATGGAGTTATATTCGGAGCGGATAGAGGTAGCTGCCCTGAGTGTGGTAGCGATGAATTAGTTATTGCTAACAGGAGAACAACAACAACAGGAGTAAAGAAGGTACAACTTCAATGTAAAACGTGTCATAAAATGCACACCAAAACAGACAGATAATGAGTGATAATGCACAACCAGATATGCAAGACAGTAAGATATTAGCAGCCGTAATAGAAGATATGCGTAGACGTGAAGCGAAGGGCAAAGAGGAATACAAGACAACATTAGATAGAACTGATTTAAAAAAAGATGACTGGCTTTTATATGCTTACGAAGAAGCCTTAGATTTAAGTTTATACCTAAAAAAAATTATGTTAATCAATGCGCCTCAAAAAGATATTTAGCTTCGGCAACGTATTAGATCACGAAACCTACGAGCAGCTAAAGGAATTAGATTATAGAAACCCAAACTTTAAGGGGTGCGGAGATGAGTTCCAGTTTAATCGTGAATGGTGGGTTATGTTAGATCAAGGAGAAATTGTAGCTTATTGCGGTTCTATTTATAGCAAAGGCATCTGCATTTTCAATCGTGCGTGGGTTAAGAAATCACATAGAGGTCAAGGCATACAAAAGCGAATGATAAAAACCAGGTTAAAGGCAGCTTCTACTTTTTGCCATATAGCTATTACTTACACAACCTTAGACAACTTCCCTTCTGCAAATAATCTTATTGCGTGTGGCTTTAGGCTTTACCTTCCAGAGTATTCTTACGGGGGTTCTGACAAACTTTACTTTCAAAAGTTGCTCTAAAGTGCAACTTATTATAATTTAGATACAACAACATTTTATAAAATGGAAAACGAAACCAAGCCAGAAATTACAAGATTAGAAGTAATTAACCACGCTAAAAACGATTACCCAATAGGTAGGATATTAACCTTATACCAAGAGCTTGGGGACTTCAAATCGATTGAATTATCTTATCAAGACGGCAAAAGAACGCTTAAAATTTTCTTAAATTAGGTAGTAATACTACTACTTTTGGCTGCATTTTATTTCCTACTTTGGCAAACTTTATTACATATTTTGTAAAGTTCTACCCTTACTTTATGTAAAATTATGTGACACTTTTTTGTCGCAAAAGTCCCTTACACGACACTTTTTTGTACGTTAAAGTGCGTTTTATGACACATTATCTGTACGTATATCCGTACAATCCTACGTACAAATGCAACAATGTTGCAAAAATAATTTATATAGTTTTGTACTTCGTATTGTTAATTGTAGTAAATTTGTTGAAACAAAACACAAATGACACACTTAACCACGTACCAGAAGTTCCAATTCGAGAGATTTGGCACTATCTTACTGCACGACGGGAGCAGTACACAAAACCCGAACGACCCCAGATTACTGCCTAAAAACTACGATTACGAAGATGACGATTACACGTTTACTCGTTGGGTACAAAACAATGCAGAACTTGAACTTTTAAAAACCGAATTATATGAAGATTGAATTTGTAAAAGAAACTAAGCCAGACGGAACTATTTTTTATTATACTTTAGTAGATAACAAATACGATGGCGCAAGTATGTACTTAGATTATTCTCAGGCATACGAGTATTTTCTTAGCCTAAAGAAAAGGCAAGAACCGATTATCGAAATTTTAGAACACTATTCTATTGACACTCAAAATCTATAAGCTATAAAAAAGTTAATTATCGTTTTACTATTTATTATAATTTTATTAATTGTGTTTATAATAAAGCAGACAAATAATATGAAGATTAAAATGGCTGCAATACAGTCCAAATCAGATAGCTTGTATAATGAAATTGTACCTTTAAAATTTCAAAATCAAAGGTATGAGTTTATATTTGAGCAGTTAAGCACAAATCCAGAAGTACAAAAAGCATTTAAAGAAACCGAATAAAAAAACAACAATGAGTTTAATTAAAATCCAACAGGAATTAAAAGCACCTAAAAACCAATTTAACGCTTTTGCTAAATACAAATACCGAAGTGCAGAAGATATAATCGAAGCAGCAAAACCTATCTGCCATAAATACGGATACGCTTTAATGTTAAGCGACGAAGTAGTAGAAGTAGGTGGGCGAGTGTATGTAAAGGCAACCGCTTGTCTAAGTAACGGAGATGACAATATAACCTGCACAGGTCTTGCCCGTGAAGAGGAGAATAAGAAAGGTATGGACGCAGCGCAGCTCACTGGTGCGTGTAGCTCGTATGCTCGAAAATATGCGCTTAACGGACTTTTCGCAATAGACGATACCAAAGATGCAGATGCTACTAATGAGCATAAAGACGAAGTAAGCGAAGGTCAAAAGGCGTTCTTAATTGAAGCACTTGATAAAACAAAGTTTACTCAGGAGCAGAAGTATAAAGCTATTGAGAAAATAAAAGCTATCAAGACCTTAGAGGAGTATAACAAGATCAAAGAACATATAAAGAAAAGCTAATGAGAGAATTGCTACCATTTGAAAGGCAGATGCTACTTGCAGAAGTATACCATTACGCTTGGTATAACCAAGAAGCATACGAGGACTTATTAGCCTTTATTAAAAAGTATGAAAACAAATTAGACAAACCAGTATTTTTTAACCCAATCAATAACAATGACACAGAAACAACAAATCTTGAACCACTTGCTTTCGGGCAAGACCTTGACACCAATCCAGGCTCTAACGAAGTACAATAGCCTAAGATTATCGGCAGTTATCTTTGAACTTAAACGCAAAGGATATAAGATACAGTCCGATCTAATTAACGTAGGTAATAAGAAACAACCTAAATTTGTAAGTAAATATTCACTAATAAAAAAGTAAAAAATGGAACAAAAAAAATGGAGTACTGGCGGTTGGAAAAAGCAGACCGCTAAAGGAGAAGTAATTAATTTTACAATCAATGATGTTAAATATTCAATGTGGGCAAACGCTTACAAGACCGAGGACAAGCAACCAGATTACAAGATTTATGTAAATGATTTCAAACCTAAAGAAGATACGGAAGGATTGCCGTTTTAATTATGCTAACGAGAAATAAAGATGTTTCAATAAGACAACTAAAGGAGTTATACTATGCTCAACGTAATACCCACGTTAAACTGCACGAAATGATGTCGCAATTAGGGTTGTTAGGCATAGAAGATAACGAGCCTTTAGGTGCGGATATAGGTGCGAGAAGCATCGTAAAATTAGTAGAAGAAGCATTTGAATGCGATATATCAAGAAGGGATAGGTCTTTAAGAACTACCTTTGGTCGCAAGGCTGCTGCTTACTTACTGAGAAGGTATACTAAATTGAACCTTAAAGAGATAAGCGCATACACCGGAACTAAAGACCATACGACCGCAATTCACAATATCAAACAAGCAAATAACCTAATAGACACGGAAGATTGGTTTAAGGACAAAATGAAAAGAATTTGTCAAAAAATTGAAATTACGGATAAATAGTGTATATTTGCAGAATAGAAAACTCATAGACGAACTGCGAACCGCCTATGTGTTTAGTGGTTAAATAATAATAACCCTGGTAGTTCGCAGCTATCGGGGTTTATTTTTTTTATGGCAAAAGACCCAGCTTTTTTATTTTATCCCGGTGACTATGTAAGTGGCACAATGGGAATGACATTTGAAGAAAAAGGTGCATATATGGACCTGCTAATGCTTCAATTTAATCGAGGTCATATGAATACGCATATGATACAACATACGGTTGGACACTTGTGGGAACAAGTGAAATGCAAGTTTATTCAGGATAACGAAGGTTTATGGTACAATGTCAGGCTTGATGTTGAAAAAGAAAAGCGTAAAACCTTTACTGAGTCAAGGCGAAACAATATGAAACCTAAAGACAAACCCTCATATGAACCACCATATGAAACGCATATGCAACCTCATATGGACTCCCATATGGAAAATGTAAATGAAAATATAAATAAAGATATTAATACTAATAAAAGTAAATGTAGTTTTGAACAAGCTTTTGAATATATGGCTAATAAAATTAGTTTAGATTTAGCTAAGATTGAAGCTGAAAAGTTTGTAAATTACTATACAAGCAACGGGTGGAAAGTAGGGAAAAACCCAATGAAAAGTTGGACACACGCAGCAAATACTTGGTTAATAAACTCTAAACAATATGCAAAAGGAACTACAAACAATCACAGAAAACTTAATAAGCACGAACTCGAAGAACTTAGAAATCACAACTATGTCTACTCTACTTCCTATGGAGAAGGAGATTATGACCGCATTTTCGGGGGAAAGAATGAGGAACCTAAACTCTATCATATTTAAGCAAAACATTATTTACTTGATGCAGCTTGTAGGAATTAATACACCTGGAGAAGTTAAGTTAGCTTTATTAGAAGATTGGATAAGGACTGAATATGGGAACTTTACAATAAACGAAGTGAAAGTAGCGTTTAAGCAAATGGTAGCCAATGACTTTATAGACCATTACCAAAACTTTAGTCCTGCATATTTTAGTCAGGTAATGGATAGGTACAAGAAAAAAGCAAACGAAGTTAGAAAAATGATACCACAAGAACGAGTAGAAGCAATACCACACTTAACCGATTTAGAAATAATTGATTACAGTTACCAGGAATATAAGGTTCTGGAAAATAGAACTTTTGATAGGTTGTTTAACCCATTATCCGTATTTACAAAGCTTAATAGTACAGGCATCAAGGTATGGACAAAAGAAGATGGCGCACTTGCTAAAAAGAAACTAATGGAGATTATTACCTACAAAGCTAATAAAATGGACATCATAAGTGCAAAGCAGTACCGAGACGAATGGACTGATAGTTGGCTTAAGAACCAAGCCAGAGCAGTAGCCGTATCTTTATTTTTTGAGGAACAAATAAAAATTGGCAAAGTTTCATTTTCTTAATATAGTTTTGTAATATGACCGCAAATGAATTAACCAAAGAAGCTATAAAAACCCTAAACAAAAACGGGTGCTTTGTATGGCGCAACAATAACCTTGCGGTTAGAGGTCGAACCTTCATAGGTTTAAAAGGCGTTCCAGATGTTGTAGGTTTCCACACACAAACAGGAGTAGCGGTATACTGCGAGACAAAAGCCATTGGAGATAAACTTAGCAGCTACCAAATAGCTTTCTTAAACTTAGCAAAGACGGCAAATTGTTTTTGTTACATAGCAACCGAAGATAATGGTAAACTAACCTTAAAAGAATATGAACAAGAATAGCATCATATTAGAACTTTGGGAAAGCAGAGAACTAAAGGAAGCAATAGATAAGATGCAGCCTGAAGATTTACGAGACGATTTAAGAAGCGAATTATTTAAGGTGCTATGTGAAATGGAAGAGGATAGGTTAATTGATATGCGCACCCGTAATGTATTAAAGTTTTACTTGGTAAGGACTATGATTAATATGATGCAAAGTAATACAAGCCAATTTTATAGAACATACCGAAAGCCTTTAGAAGTAGAATTGATAGTACACGATAGAGACGAAGATTTACTTAACAAAGTAGAAGATGAGTTGTCAAAGATGCACTGGTACAAAGCGGAACTATTACGAGTGTATGCTATCAAGCATAACTGCAACGCTAAAGAATTGAGCAGGGTTACAGGTATTCCGTATATGTCAATCCATAGGGAACTTAAACTTACTAAACGAGAACTTAAAAAACAATTACGAAAATGAAACAATATAAAAGTAGATATTTTTTAAAATCATTTAGCTTTCCAAAATTAGGTTTATATCCAAAATTTGGTTTGATGTTAAATAATTTGCATAGCGGTAATTGTGGTTTTAGTTTATTTTGTGGATATTTATTTGTATGGCATCAAGCTTGGTTTGGTGGAGAATTAAATGAAGTTCATTGGCAACACGGAAAATTTAATATAAAATTTCCATTTTTAGATATACAATACTCACCGATAAAAGGTTGGCATAAATATTAAAATTATGATAATTATAGCAGCGATATGCTTTGCAATATTCTTTGTAGAGATACACCAATTTCATAGGAGGTGGAAATTAGATTTTAAGCCTTTCAGCTGCACAAGTTGTTTAGCAGCTTGGACAGGTTTGGCTTTATATTTACTACCTGCAATTTGTACTGACGTTATTGCGTTTGTATTTATACCAGGAGTAGCAGCACCTTTACTTTCAAAACTAATGTGGAACTTATGGAAATAGAACACCGCAACTTTTTAGATCAACACATTGGTAATTGGCACACAGTCCAGAATGGTTATGTGCGTAATATCGACTTAGACATCTTAAAAATGTATGAGCATATATACCGCAAGTATATGAGCCCAGATTTCATATTAACAGTATGGTGCGGTAATTGTATATTCGATATGATTAAACGACTTTACACTTGGTACGAAGAACAACCTAAACCTAAAAATAAAAAAAAGAATGGCTAACTTTATCCACCCTACCGCTATTATTGGCGATAACGTAATTATCGGAGATGGCAACTACATTGGTGCTTATTGTATTATAGGCGACAAAGCCGAGCATAAAAAGTTTTGGCAAAAAGAAAAAGGCAAAGTATACATTGGAGATAACAATGTTATCACAGGACTTGTAACAATAGACGCAGGTACGGAGATTGACACCTTCGTTGGAAATAATTGTTTCATAATGAAACACGCACACATTGGACACGATTGTACAATTTTAGACAATGTTACTATAAGTTGCGGAGCAAAAATAGGCGGTCATTCTAT